>UMBU01034252.1_pt1 | contig 245344 bp, 243 predicted proteins | sample 1964051 | NCBI WGS metagenome assembly UMBU01 (sample SAMEA4835949, study PRJEB28245) | human gut metagenome | biome: gut microbiome; material: fecal sample | place: Denmark | collected 2008
TCCCGACCAGTTCACGATAGACTTTTTTGCTCTTTTTCATAGTCTCCCCAGCATATGCGTTGCCGTATTTCTCCGTCAGGACTGCTTTCATCGGACTCTTGAACATCCAGAAATAAAAGCCGTTGTATTTCATATCACTTGTCCTCCTGTAATTTGTTTACAGACTCAAAAAGCGCAGTCCAGCCGCCGGAATGATAAGCTCTTTTCATATGGATTGCATCCCTACTGATTCCGGCATTATTTTCTTCCAACGATCATAGCAGAATCGCCCAGCATCATCATAGCCGCACGCTGCTTCGAGCCGAAAATTTTCTCTGCGGTCTCCACATACTGAACCTCGGCAAAGCCCATGCCCCTCAGTTCCTCCACAAAGGCGTTCATGTCGCCGTACATCTGCGGCTTCATATTGTCATGCAGGACAAACACGCCGCCCTTTTTCAGTACCCGCAGGCTTTCCAGCAGCAGGGCATGCTTGTCCGCACCCATAATGTTATGATAGACGTAGTTGCTGATCACAGCATCAAAGCTCCCGTCCGGGAAATCCAGCTTATTGGCATCGCCGTGGACAAAGCCGCATTGCTTACCAATTTTATCCCGAATTCGGGATAAAACCAGCAAGCAATGCAAACATATACATGTTTTGCGATTTTAGCCGGATTGCACCGGCCAAAATGCTTGTTGAGGGATTACCCCCAAGCCCTCAAGATCGTCCCCATTCGGTGACGGCTGCGCGTCCTGCGGACGCTGAAAAATTTTAAGAAGCAAAAGAAAACCTCTATACAAATGGTTCGTCCATTCACATAGAGGTTTCTTATTTCCCGTTCACTTGGCATAGGTTAGTATTTTCGCAATACTTCTTTATGCTCCTCTGCCATTTAGCGGGGGGATTATTCTGTGAAATTTGGCTTTTCCACCCTTTTCAAAGGTCTTTTCCTCCCACATAATCCCCACGAACTTTTGATTCTCTATTTGAATATCTTCTTGTAGAAGTAATCCATCTTTTCCAACTCTGCTGGTGTCATTTTTCTGATTCTTTCTTCTGGATTGTTCCAATACAATCCATTTTCAAGCAAAGAACCCAACGCATCCTCGTCCTCTTCGGGAATTATCCCTTGCCCGAAAGCAAAATCAAATTCGTTATAATACTTTTTATATTTCTCTATATCAATATCTATATATTTATCTTCCTTTTGAGAGCGTGCGGGTTTTGCGTCCTCTGATTTTGCGGTTTTGCGGTTCGGGCTGAGTTCCTTTAATCTTCTCCTTATCGTATCGTCGGAAACACCGTATAATTCCGCTACCTCTTTTTGTGTCCTTCCGCTTTCTAAAAGCTCTGTAATTTCTTCCATTGGCAATTCAATTTTCGCTCTGCCACCTTTTTTACCGCCTTCAACGGCTTTTTCATACCTTTGTTGGGACGCTTTTATATTCGGTCTGATGGCTCCTTCCACGATGCCACGAATCATTTCATTCTCTGTTTCCAATTCTGTTCCTGTTCCAACCAACATCATCTGATAGAGTAATTCCTTTGCGGTTTCCCTATCAAAACTTTGTAGAAGTGTTCTCCAACTACCGTAAAACACAAAATTTTTATATTCTTCCATTCCTCGCTTTCCTCCTGAATAAAAAATAGGCGGTGAGGCGGGCGAGGAAAACCCATTCAAAAGGTTAGCAATTCCTTTCTATCTCACCGCTACCTATAAGTATCTTTTTGCTTTTTACACTCTAAAATTTTCATCCCGTTTTTTCCGTTTTCAAAATTTTAAGGGAAGAAGGTTTCTCCGAAGAACATCTCTTTCCGTTGCCCGCTTCCGCCGTTGCGGACGGGGCGGGTAAAAAAAGAGAACTCGCTTTTGCTGTGTTCGATGAGATACCCTAACTCCTTTAGCTTTGTGATTGCGTCATAGTAGGAGGACTTCTGAAAGCCCGTAGCATCCTCATAGGCTTGTTTGGAGAGAGGGAGAAGGGATTTGTCCGGCTGGCTGGAAAGATAGAGATAGAGGGCAAATTCGCTTAAATTCATCGCTCTTATGGCTTCCTGCCATTCATCGTTAGAGAGGGCGAAACCCTCCGCTTGTTTTTCTGTTTTGTGGATATGAATCTTTGGCATTGTTCGTTTCTCCTTATGTATATTGGGAAAGAAAAAAAGAGGAACGAACCCCTTTGGATTCGTCCCTCTTTCTCTATATAGAACAACAAAATTGTTGTGGATAACGTGTAAGTATATCTACTATATATATGGGGACGTTCTTTTGGATGGCTACATCAAATTGGGACACAAAGACAGGCTTAAAATTTGAAGGGGAAACCGAGGTTTTAGAAACGTGTCCCAGAGGGGATTTTCTCTTTTTTCTTTCTATCTTTATTATATCTGGATTTTGAAGGGAATTCCAATTTTGAGAGGTGTCAAGTTTCCGCCAGAGCGAGCGAGGGCATAAAGAAAGCCTCCCCATACGGGGAGGCTCAACTTTAATCAGTCTAACACATTAAATTTTTTGTAAGACTACTTACTATTACGTTAATACCTTGAAAGTATCTAATCTGCCGTCCAATACTCTGCTATTCCCATAAAAGCAGGGGCAAAAGTTACACTATTATGCTTCGAAATGGTATAGGCATATGTCTTTCCATTACATTCAATATGCTCATTATCTATTTGTTTATAGGCATATGTTTGTTCTTTTGATTTAGAACTATTTATCTTCTTACCGCTAATCGAAGATGGGTCTTTGTCGTAAAAGTTATGACTTACTACCACCTCGCCATTCTTGAAACGCAAGCCATAAAGTTCATATTCGCTGATATAGTATCTAATAGAATGTTCTTTTGAATGATTTTCGAGGTTTTGCGAGGAACACCCCACAAGCCCCAAAACCATCACCAAAGCCAAAATCCCAATCAATACTTTTTTCATTTTTCTTTTGCTCCTTTTATTCTTGCTTCTTTTGTTCAATCTGTCATAGATTCCATCCACGCCATAAATGCTTTGTCATTAACAAACCTTGGATGGGCTTTAGCAAAAAGCTCAAGTTCATATGAAGAAAGATAGTTATCATTGTTTATGTCGTATGAAAAAATAGCTTGTTTATGCTCTGCTGTGCTGTGGCAGGATTCATACGCGTTCTGAATATCATTAGAACTCGGAGAATAGTATGTTGAACTGGAAGATTTACTTCCTCCGTTGATGACTGATGAACATATAAGAATAACCGGAATAACGGCTACCAATGATACGATGGAAATAAGCTGTCGCTTCATTCTGGTTTTCCTTCCACCTTTGATAAAATTTAAGACCGATAACACAATGCCCGCACCAGTTAAAGCAAAGGACACTATCCATCCAATCATCGTTATGGCATAACCGTTGAAGAAATATACTTTCCCATATGCTATCCAAGAAATTAAGAAAATCAATAATGACAATCCCGCTCCTATGGATAGTAAGATTATTGGCAGTTTAGAGTTTTTCTTTTGAGAGGGGACAGTCAATTCTGTTTCAACCCTCTGCTGTGAATGGTTCTGTTGTTCTCCACATTGAGGGCAAAATTCCGAACCTTCTCGTAATTGATTACCGCATTTTGAGCAATACATGAGCTACCTCCATCCACCATTAAAATTTGATTATTAATAAAATTTTTCTAATTCATCTTCATTAAAAAACAAACGTAGATTACCAGATTCTTTATCATAAATATAAGTAAGTTCCGGTTTGTCCGAACCCATAATTATACCCTCATCAACGATTTTATAGGTTCCTGAATAATTATTCTCTCCCAAAGGATTTATGAGTGTGCTTTCATAATTCCCATTATCAAAGCTATAGGTTCTTCCGTATAATTCGCCCCTAACTGTCCATACACCCTGTAATTTTTCGTCAATCTCTTTTGATGAATTTCCACACCCCACAAGACCTAAAACCATTACCAAAGCCAAAATTCCAACAAGTATTCTTTTCATTTTTCTTCCCCCCTATCCCCGCACAACTTCCTTGAAGGTGTGCGAGACAATCCTATATTTATTTTTTCTTTATTGTATAACAACTTAAAGGTGTTGTAAATAACTAATAATGAGATTTTTAATTAACAAGTTATAGTTGTTATCATTAAGCAGAGGGTATTTGTATGATAGCAAATTTAAAGAGTTTAAGAGAGAATAAAGGTATTAGTCAAAAACAACTTGCTGATGTTATTTCGGTGAGCCAACAGTCCATTAATAAGTATGAAAATCACAATATTGAACCTGATATAGAAACCCTTATTAAGATGGCCGATTATTTTGAAACTTCCGTTGATTATTTGATAGGGCATACCGATATACACCATAGAATTGAATATGTCCGTCCTTATGATTTGAATAAAAAGGAAGCAAATTTGATTGATGGATATAGGACTTTGACCGAAAAAGAAAAACAAAGCATTCATTTAATTATAGAGAACTACAATAAAAGGGGTTAATGTCAATATAGCCAACCGTATGTAATACGGATGGCTTTTTTGTTCTTTTGTATGCGTGCTATAATGAAGAAAACTCCACGAGGTAACGCCCAATGCCCAAAGCCACAGCCCAAAAGCAAAAGCTTCTTGCCCTCTACCAAATTCTATACGAATATACCGACGATACCCACGGTTTAACGATGTCAGAAATCCTCTCCAAACTGGAAGGGCGAGGCATACCCGCAGAGCGTCGCAGTATTTATGACGATATAGAAATTCTCCAAAATGACTTTGGCTTTGATATAGAAGCACGAAAAACCACCACAACCCGTTATCACCTCCAAAGCCGAGAATTTGAACTCTCCGAACTAAAACTCCTTGTGGATAGCGTCCAAGCCTCCAAGTTCATTACCGAAAAGAAAACCCTCTCCCTCATCAAAAAACTGGAAGCCCTATGTAGCAGGCACGAAGCCCGCCAGATACAGGGACAGGTTTATCTAACGAACCGTGTCAAGAGTATGAACGAGAGCGTCTACTACAATACAGGGGATATTCATAAAGCCATTACCGAGGGGAAGCAAATTACTTTCCAATATCTCCACTACACCATAACGAAAGAACTCTCCTTCCGACGAGGCGGAAACCGCTATCAAGTTTCCCCCTTTGCGTTAATCTGTGCCGAGGAAAGCTACTACCTTCTTGCCTTTGATAGTAAGACGAAGAAGTTTAAGCATTTCCGTGTAGATAGAATGAAAGGGATTGAGATAACGGAAGAAGAACGGGACGGCGCGGAGCAGTTCCAAGAAATAGATATGGCACAATACACCAAACAAACCTTCTCTATGTTCGGAGGACAAAAGGAACGGGTAACGCTGGAGTTCTCCAACCACTTAATCGGGGTAGTGATAGACAGGTTTGGCAAAGATGTGTTTGTGCGGAAAGCGGATGAGAAGCATTTCCAGATAAGTGTAGAAGTAGCGGTAAGCAATCAGTTCTTTGGATGGTTATTTGGGTTAGGGCGCGGGGCGAGGATTATTGAACCTTCTCCTGTTGTAGAAAAGATGGAGAAGTTATTGGATAAGGTAAGAGAGAAGTACGAGGTAGCGGAAAATTCTATGGAAGAAGCGGAAAGACGTTAAAAGACGTTCCAGTCTTCTTAAAAGTTTCTAAAAGATGTAAGGAAATGTAGGAAACTCTTTGAAAGTTCTTAAAAGATGTAAAAAAGAGACGGTAGAAGCTCAAAGTTCTACCGTCTCTTTCCTTCTTTAGAATACTTTTCTTTTTATCACAAGGGTTTCCAAGGGGTTGTATTCATCCACCACATCCACTAAATCTGTGGGGTTGTATTGATAGTATCGGTTGAGTTGCGTAAAGCTAGAATGCCCAGTAATGCGTTTTAGGAACACAATGGGCATACCGCTTTTGACGCTTTCCGTAATGAAAGTATGGCGAAACAGATGGAGGCTATACCGCGTAAGTCCACGCTTTTTACAATACTTCGTGACGCTCTGTTGGAGTGTGGTGCGAGGCAGGGGCTCACCATAAATATTACAAAACAGACATTCGCTAGGTGTTCCGCCTCGTGCCAACAGATATTCCTGTAAGATGGCGTATAGGCTGGATGGAATTGGAATCATACGAGGTTTTCTGTTTTTTGTGTGCTCTAAATTCAAAAGACGATTGACCAAGTCCACATTACCTATCTTTAATTCCCGCAATTCAGTAGCACGAATACCCGTTGCAATTAACACATGGATGATTACCCAAGTGCGAAACTCCGCAAAGGAACCACTTTCGGGACGCTTGAGCATAATTTCCAATTCTTCCTTTGTGTATATTTCTTTGATATGCTCTTGTTCTACTAAATGGGTAAAAGTGATATTATCCTTGATATATCCTCTATGAATCCCAAACTTAATGATAGGAGATACCTTGAACTGATAGGAATTGACTGTCTGTGGCTTTCCTAGACGGTCTTTGAGATAGAGGACATATTCATTCATTAAGTCCTGTGTGATGTCCTCACAGGTTACATTTCGTCCCAACCAAGCTACAAAATACTTGTAAGCTGTTGTATAGCCTTGAATGGTTACGTCCGCTAGATTTTTCAATTTACAGTTGGTTAAGAACAGCCTAAAGAGTTCATCCAAAGGAATGTTTTCTTTACGGCTCAACGTCCAATCCTTCCGAAACTGCACCAGTGGTTGTTTTTTGCGATTTTCCATAGGGAAAGCCACCTCCAAAATAAAAAAGTAGTAGGCTACGAGGTAGCCTACTACACAGGGAAATCAGAGGTTTTTTCTCATTCAAAGAACCTGCAATCCCGCATTTTTACGGGCTTTTTTCACTCCCACTCAATGGTGCCCGGGGGTTTGCTCGTAATGTCATATACCACGCGGTTGACGCCGGGGACCTCATTGATGATACGATTCATAATCTTCTTCAGGACAGGCCAGGGAAGCTCTGCTGCCTCCACAGTCATAGCATCGGTAGAGGTAACAGCGCGAATGGCCAATACGTGGTCATAGGTGCGCTCATCACCCATTACGCCAACTGTACGCAACGGGGTAAAGACCGTAAAATACTGCCAGACCTGCTCCTCTAAACCAGCGGCGGCAATTTCATAGCGCAGAATGGCATCGCTTTCCCGCACAATGCGCAGCTTATCCTCCGTAATATCGCCCAACACGCGAATGGCAAGTCCCGGGCCGGGGAAGGGCTGACGCCAGACCATGCTGCGATCTATGCCCAAACTGATGCCAAGCGCGCGCACCTCATCTTTAAACAATAGACGCAACGGCTCTACCAGCCCCTTAAAACCAATATCCTCCGGCAATCCACCTACATTATGATGGCTTTTGATCACAGCAGCCTGCCCCATACCGCTTTCAATGACGTCCGGATAAATTGTACCCTGGACAAGATAATCCATTTGTCCCAGCGCTTTGGCCTGTTCCTGGAAAACCGTAATGAACTCATTGCCGATGATTTTGCGCTTTTGTTCGGGATCTGTTACGCCCGCCAACTTGGCCAAAAAACGCGGGCCAGCATTGACACGGTGGATCTTGAGCCCAAGCTTTTCGTGGTAAGTCTGCATGACTTGGTCGCCTTCATCCTTACGCAACAAGCCGTGGTCTACAAAGATACAGGTTAGGTTGTCCCCAATGGCACGGTGTACCAGTACCGCGGCCACAGAAGAATCCACACCACCGGAAAGAGCACATAGCACTTTGCTGTCTCCAACCTGCTTACGGATGGCCTCTACCATGGAATCTACAACAGCCTCCATTTTCCAACCGCCCTGGCAGCCGCAAATATTCAAAAAGTTCTTTAGAATTTCGCTGCCATGCTGTGTGTGCGCCACTTCAGGATGAAACTGCACGCCATAATACCGCTTATCAGGATTGGCAATGGCGGCGCAGGCACAATGCTTGGTATGCGCGATGGAAACGAAACCATCGGGCAGAGCGGTGACAGCGTCGTTATGATTCATCCAAACTACATTCCGCTCCGGCAACCCTTTAAACAGGGCAGAGGAGAGATCGAACATAGTGTCCGTAGAGCCATATTCACGCGCATCCATAGGGCCAACCTTACCACCCAACATATGCGTCATCCATTGCTGCCCATAGCAGATGCCAAGCACTGGGACACCAAGGGAAAGCACAACGGGATCGCACGCTTTTGCTTGCTCGTCATAGACGCTTTGCGGGCCGCCCGTCAAGATGATGCCTTTAAGATCATCGCCTTTCCATGTATCTACCGCAGTATCGCAGGGAAAGATTTCACAATACACACCGGCTTCCCGAATACGGCGCACGATCAACTGGTTGTATTGACCGCCGAAATCCAGCACAATGATTTTTTCCATCAATCCTGGCCCCCTTCTCTTTCGGTCAAGGCCGCTCCGATAAATTCACGGAACAGCGGATGAGGACGCATCGGACGCGAGAGGAATTCCGGATGGAATTGCACGCCGACAAACCAGGGATGATCCACCAGCTCTACGATTTCGACCAAGCCGGTTTCGGGATTGGTGCCTGCCTTGTGCAGGTTGCCGTCAAACAACTTGTCCGCATATTTGGCATTAAACTCATAGCGATGACGATGGCGCTCGTGAATGATCGGCGTACCATAGGCCACCATGCTTTTGCTGTTTTCTTCCAGCTGGCAGGTATATTGGCCCAGCCGCTGTGTACCGCCCAAATGCGTAACACCGATTTGTGTTTCCATCATATCGATGACAGGGTAGGGAGTATGGGGATCCATTTCCGTGGAATTGGCCCCTTCCAGCCCTGCTACATGGCGTGCATATTCGATAACGGCCATTTGTAGGCCAAGACAAATGCCAAAAAAGGGCTTTTTATGCGTACGTGCATACTGCACAGCCAAAATTTTTCCCTCTGTGCCGCGCTGCCCAAAACCGCCTGGAATAAGGACAGCATCCACGGGATCAAGCAGCTGATCAACCGTTTCAGGGGTGATTTCTTCGGATTCTACCCAATGGATATTTACCCTTGCATCATGATAAGCGCCCGCATGGATTAAGGATTCTACCACGCTCAGGTAAGCGTCGTGGAGCTTGATATATTTTCCAACCAACGCCACATTGACCTCGCGCTTGGGAGAAATGATGTGTTGTACCATATCGCGCCAATCGGATAGGTCATGCGCACGGTCTGGCAGCCCTAATTTTTCCAGAGCCTTGACGCAAAGCCCCTCACGCTCTAGCATCAAGGGAACCTCGTAAATGGTTTTGACGTCGTTATTTTCGATTACGCAGCCCGGCGTGATATTGCATAGATAGGAAATCTTATTTTTGATTTCCGCACTCAGCTCATGCTCGGTCCGGCAAACCAGGATATCCGGCTGGATGCCCAAAGAACAAAGCTCGCGTACGCTATGTTGCGTAGGTTTTGTTTTTAGCTCGCCTACAGATTCCAGGTAAGGGATATAGGTCAAATGGATACTCAGCGTATTGGTGGGGCCGGCCTCCATACGAAATTGGCTGATGGCCTCGATGAACGGAAGGCTTTCAATATCGCCTACCGTGCCGCCAACCTCTACCAGCGTTACATCGGCATTGTCCTTGGTTGCCACATCCTTGATGGCCTGCTTGATGGCGTTTGTCAAATGAGGCACCACCTGTACGGTACCCCCGTTGAAATCGCCGCGCCGCTCACGCTCAATCAAACTGGAATACAGCTTTCCAGAGGTTATACTGCTACGCTTGGATAGGCTGCTGTCAATAAAACGCTCATAATGGCCAAGATCCAGATCCGTTTCGCCGCCGTTGTCTGTTACAAAAACCTCCCCATGCTGGAAAGGGTTCATCGTACCGGGGTCCACATTCAGATAAGGGTCAAACTTCATCATCGTGACACGATAGCCACGGCTTTTTAACAACATACCAAGAGAGGCGGAGGTAACGCCTTTCCCCAGAGAAGACATAACGCCGCCGGTAATAAATACGATCTTCATTTTATTTCTACTCCCCACTCTTTATACACGAATCTGCCCGATTGGGCCTTGGGCCGCACCGGACAAGCGCGGCAGTACCTGTTCCTGAATAAATTCCACGACCTGGTTGGGGCAGCGCCCAATATACAGGCGAGCATCCATGACCTCTTGCAGCTGAGACAATGTAAGGCCAAACGCAGGGTCTGCGGCAATGCGCTCTAACAGATCGTTTGGCTTGCCTTCGCCCTTTACCACCGCGGCTGCCGCCTGCGAATGTACACGCAGCTTTTCATGCAGCTCTTGGCGGTCGCCGCCATGCTTGACAGCCTCCATCAAAATATTTTCCGTAGCCATAAAGGGAAGCTGCTCCTCTACATGGCGCTGGATCATCTGAGGATACACCACCATTCCATCTGCGATGTTGGCGTACAATTCCAATACGGCATCGATGGACAAAAACGCCTCCGGCATACAGATGCGGCGGTTGGCCGAATCATCCAGCGTCCGCTCCATCCACTGCACAGATGCCGTCATGGGCGGATCCATCGCCAGGGCAATCACATGGCGGGCCATCGAACAGATGCGTTCGCTGCGCATGGGGTTGCGCTTATACGCCATCGCTGAAGAGCCAACCTGGCTTTTTTCAAAGGGTTCTTCTACCTCCCGCATATGCTGAAGCAGGCGAAGGTCGTTGGCAAATTTGCTGGCGGACTGCGCAATGGAGGACAGCGTGCTTAAAATACGGCTATCAAACTTACGTGGATAGGTCTGCCCGGATACAGGGAAGGAGGATTCAAAGCCCATCTTCTGACAAATCTTAGCATCCAGCTGTTTACATTTCTCCTCATCGTTTTCAAATAAATCCATAAAGCTGGCCTGTGTGCCCGTTGTTCCTTTGCAGCCAAGCAGCTTAAAGCTGGCCAGGCAACAGTCTAGCTCGTCCAGGTCCATCATCAGCTCTTGGATCCATAGCGTGGCGCGCTTGCCGACGGTGACCAGCTGAGCGGGCTGTAAATGCGTATAGCCCAGCTGCGGCATGTCCTGGTAGGCCAGGGCAAAGCGGCTTAGGCGCTCCACCACAGCCAAAAGCTTGCCGCGTACCAGGCGCAGCGCTTCACGATAGATGATAAGATCCGCATTGTCCGTTACATAACAGCTGGTAGCGCCCAGATGGATGATGCCTTTGGCTTCCGGCGCATCCTGCCCATAGGCATAGACATGTGCCATCACGTCATGGCGAATCTCCTTTTCTTTGGCGGCTACCACTTCATAATCGATGGGCTCAATGTGCGCTTTCAGCGCATCCACCTGTGCCTGCGTAATGGGTAGCCCTAGCTCCATTTCAGACTCCGCCAAAGCGACCCACAGCTTGCGCCAAGTGGTATACCGCATATCCGGGGAGAAGAGACGGCTCATTTCTGCGCTGGCATACCGCGCATTGAATGGGCTTTGATATGTGTCATTCATCTTTGGCGCTCCTTTTTAATTTTTTTGAGTATGGAAACACAGTTCTTACATTTATGGATATCCATCGGATAGTTGCCGTCAAAGCAGGCAGTGCAGTACCCTTGGTTATAATCGCTGACAGCTTGCTCCAAAAGCGGCAGATCCAGATAGGCGAGGGAATCCAGCCCAAGGCTCTTGCGCAGATCCTCTACCGATTGTTGAGCGCCGATTAAATGCTTGCTCGTCGGTGTATTGATGCCAAATAAACAGGGAAATTTTACCGGCGGGGAAGAGATGCGCATATGCACTTCCTTGGCCCCGGCATCCCGTAGCATACGCGCAATGATGATGCTGTTGGTACCGCGCACGATAGAGTCGTCTACCAGCAAGACTCGCTTGCCGGCCACCTGTTTTTTCAAAACGCTGAGTTTTAAGCGTACAGCCAATTCGCGTGCCTGCTGTTTGGGCGTGATAAAGGTACGGCCGATGTAACGGTTTTTTACCAAAACATCGCCATAGGGAATGCCGCTGGCCTCCGCGTAACCCTGCGCGGCCGCGATGGCGCTGTCCGGCACGCCGGCGACAATGTCCGCATCCACCTGCTGCACGCTGGCCAGCATCTGGCCGGCCCGGCGGCGTGCTTGGTATACCGGAATGCCGTCAATCACGCTGTCCGGCCGGGCAAAGTAGACATATTCAAACAAACATGTTCCGTGGTTTTCGCGCACAGGGGTACGGTAGCTTTGAATGCCTTCTTTGCCAATGGAGATAATTTCGCCCGGCTCCACATCGCGGACAAATTCAGCCCCCAAAACATCAAAAGCACAGGATTCCGAAGCCACCATATAGGTATCGCCCAATTTGCCGATGCACAACGGGCGAATCCCCCAAGGATCACGCACGCCATAAACGTGCGTCCGCGTCATCAGCACCAGCGCATAGGAGCCGTAAACGCATTCCATCATTTCCTTGATGCGATCCGGCATGGATTTGGCGCGGGAACGGGAAATCAGATGGGCGATCAACTCGGTATCCATGTCTGTTTGAAACAGAACGCCGTCCTCCCTGAGATATCGGCTCAGGGCAGGGGCGTTGACCAAGTGGCCGTTATGCGCCAGCGCTAAGAACCCTCCCTGGAATTTCATCAGCAGGGGCTGGGTATTCAATACGTTGGTGGCGCCGCTGGTAGCATAGCGCACATGGCCAATGAGCAGTTTTTTGCCCATCAGCGGCCCCAAGCCATCATGCTGGAAAACATCCGTCACAAGACCGATGTTTTTAATCAGCTGTGCAGGGCCGCCGTTGGAGGCTGCCATGCCACAGCCGTCCTGGCCGCGATGCTGTAAAGCCTGAAGAGCAAAATAGCCCATATGCGCGCTGTCCATTTCAGATTGGTTGTAGACGCCGAAAACGCCGCATTCTTCACGTAGCTGATCCATGTTATTTATCCAACCCCAAACGGTGCATTACTTCTTGGTATGCTTCCTCGGTCTTGCCCAGGTCGCGGCGGAAACGGTCCTTATCCAGCTTTTCACCGGTTTTGTCGTCCCACAGGCGGCAGGTATCTGGCGAAATTTCGTCCGCTAGGATCACGGTGCCGTCTGGCAGCTTGCCAAATTCCAGTTTAAAGTCCACCAAGATCATATGCGCCTGCTGCAAGCGCTCCTGTAAAAGCTCGTTGATCTTTAGCGCCATCTCTGAAATGGTCTTTACATCCTCATCTGAAGCCAGTCCAACGGCGCGGATATGGTATTCATTGACGATCGGGTCGCCCAAATCATCATTTTTATAGCAAAACTCCAATACTGTAGAAGCCATCTTGGTACCTTCTGGCACGCCCAAGCGCTCCGCCAGGGAACCGGCGGCAATGTTGCGCACGATGACCTCCAACGGCACGATCTTCACATGCTTTACCAGCGTATCGCGGTCGTTTAGCTCTTTGACATAGTGCGTGGGAATGCCCTTTTCCTCCAGCATTTGAAACATGGCGTTGCTCATGCGGTTGTTGATTACGCCCTTGCCGACGATCGTACCTTTTTTCAGGCCGTTTTGCGCCGTCGCATCATCCTTATAATGAACCATGACGACGTTTGGGTCTTCGGTTGCAAAAACTTGTTTGGCTTTTCCTTCATACAAAAGTTCGCTCATAAGATAATCCCTCCACAAATTGTTTCGTTCATCCACGGATGATGATTTGTTCACGTTCCGGTCCCACGGAAACATATTTGATAAAGACGCCCAGCTGCCTTTCCGCATACAGGACATAATCCTGCGCCGCTTGGGGCAAATCTTCAAACTTACGGATGTGGCTAATCTCACATTGCCAGCCTGGCAGTGTTTCATACACAGGTTCAGCCCGATCTAGCAGCTGCGTAGCGGGGAAGCGTGTTATTTCCTTGCCATCCACCTTGTAAGCACGAATCACGGGAATGCTGGGCATATGGCTCAACACATCCATCTTTGTCAACGCGATGTCGCTGGCCCCTTGCAGCTCAATGCCGTGCTTTGTGGCGACCAAGTCAAAATACGCAACCCTGCGTGGGCGCCCGGTGGCTGCGCCGTATTCTCCGCCGGCTTCGCGCAGCGCATCCCCTTCAGCGCCGTCCAATTCTCCGACGAACGGGCCGGCCCCCACACAGGAGGAATATGCCTTGACTACGCCGACTACCTTGTCCAGCTTGATGCTGGGCAGCCCGCAGCCGATGGGTGCATACCCGGCCAACGGGGAAGAAGAGGAGGTATAAGGATAAATGCCATAATCCAGATCCCTTAACGCCCCTAGTTGCGCTTCCATCAAAACATTTTTGCCACAGGACAACGCTTCGCGCAGCACCTGGCCTACGTCCGTTATATACGGCTTTAGAACGCTGCCGTAGGTATCCAGCCAGGCCTGCATCTGCTCCATGGAGATCGCTTCGCAGTGATATGCACTGCCCAGCAACGCGTTTTTCCAATCCACAAGGCGGTACAGATGCTCATGCAGCGATTCAGGATAAAATAAATCGCCCATCTGCAGCGTCTTTTTCATGGCCTTATCCCCATATACGGGGGAGATGCCGCGGCGTGTGGAGCCGTATTGCGCGGCCCCCAGCCTGTCCTCTTCCATTTGATCCTGCCAACGATGGAAAGGCATGCAGATCATGGCCCTATCGGAAATGTATAAATTCTCCGGAGAAATGGAAACGCCGGCCTTTTGGAGCCGCTCGATCTCTCCGCAAAGGTGCTCCAAATCGATGACGGTGCCAGGCCCTAAAATGTTAATGGTACCCGGACGAAAAATCCCGGAAGGGAGAAGATTCAACGCAAATTTACCAAATTCATTGATGACGGTATGGCCGGCATTGTTGCCGCCCTGATACCGGACAACGACCTCATAGGATTCGGATAAATAATCCACCATGCGGCCCTTGCCTTCATCTCCCCAGTTGATGCCAACGATGGCTGTAACAGACATATGGTTTCCTCCTAAAGGAACTGCGGAAACACAGTTTTGTTTATAACAGAAATATTATAGTCTAAAACCGACCTTTTTTCCATTGAAAATTCACAAATTCGCGCCAGGAAATTGTTGTGAATACAATTCATAGAAGAAATAGCAAAAACTTCTTTACACTATCATGATAAAGTGTTATAGTGTGGTATCATCCGCTGAGGAGGCAGAGCAATGCAAGAGGTTGTGGTCATTGATTATGGCATGGGCAATCTGCACAGCGTGCAGAAAGCGCTTTCTTTTTTAGGTGCGCAGCCAAAATTATCTCAGGATGCTGAGGAAATACAAACGGCGCAAAAGCTGATTTTGCCTGGCGTAGGGGCATTTGGAGATGCGATGGCAGAATTGTCCAGGCGGGGATTGGTGCAGGCCATACAAGAAGCTGTTGAAAAAGGAACGCCCCTGATGGGAATTTGCTTGGGCATGCAGCTGTTGTTTGAATCCAGCACAGAGGGCGGATGGCAGCAAGGCTTAGGGCTGATCCCTGGGGAAATTACAAAATTTGCCATACGGGAAAAGGTGCCGCATATGGGTTGGAATAGCGTAGAAAATAGGGATGAGGAAATGTTTGCCGGCCTGCCTAAGGAGTTTTCTGTTTATTTTGTGCATAGCTACTGTGCCCAGCAGATAGAAAAGCCGTATGTAAGCGGTATTACGGAATATGAAATTCCATTTGCCTGCGCTGTGCACCAAGATAATATTTATGGTTGTCAATTTCATCCAGAAAAAAGCGGAGACAATGGGATGCAGATTCTGCGCAATTTCTTGGCGCTGAAGGGAGCAGAACAATGCTGAAAAAAAGAATCATTCCTTGCCTGGATATACGAGATGGCCGCGTAGTCAAAGGCATTCAATTTGAAAACATCCGAGATGCCGGCGACCCAGTAGAAACGGCGCGGCGTTACAGCCAACTGGGCGCAGATGAGATCACCTTCTTGGATATCAACGCTACGCACGAGGGCAGAAGCACGATGTTTGATGTCGTAGAGCGCACGGCAGAGCAGGTGTTCATTCCCTTTACCGTAGGCGGCGGGATCCGTGATATCGATACCATCCGGGAGGTGCTGCGCCGCGGGGCGGATAAAATATCCCTCAATTCGCCTGCGGTGCAAACGCCGGAGCTGATAGAGGAAGGCGCCATGCGCTTTGGGAGCCAGTGTATCGTTGTATCTATCGATGTAAAGCGCTGTCAGGATAGGGATGGCTGGGATGTGTACATTCATGGGGGCCGCATCAATACGGGGCTGGATGCGATGGAGTGGCTGTATGAGGTGCAAAAGCGAGGAGCGGGGGAGATCTTGCTCACTAGCATGGACGCCGACGGTTCCATGCAGGGATTTGATCTGCCCGTTCTCGAGCAGGCGTCTAAAATTTGCAAAGTGCCGCTGATCGCGTCCGGCGGAGCGGGTACGATGGAGCATTTTGCACAAGCGGCCCGGGCGGGTGCAGATGCAATGCTTGCCGCTTCGTTATTCCACTTTGGGCATTTACAGATCGGTACACTGAAAAAGTACTTGGATCAGCAAGGGATCCCTATGCGGCTGGACGGCATCCAAGCATAGAAAATACGCAAAGACAAAATCTCCCTTTGAATCCACAAATAATTTACATATATTTACAAGATAGTTGACGATTGAATATAAATTGTAAAGAAGATAAAATAGTTAATTTACAATACAGCAACCTTCAACAATGCAAAAAAGGAGGGCATTAAAACCCTCCTTTTATTACGCTTATTTTTGGATTAAATCCAGGATCAACTGACGAATTACTTTGGGATTGGCCTTGCCGCGCGTTTTTTTCATGGCAGCGCCGATCAAACTGGCAAAAGCTTTTTCCCGACCGCCAAGATATGCCTCCACGGTATCCTGGTTTTCCGCAACGACCTCTTTGGCTACCTGTAAAAGGGCATCGGTATCCTCCATCTGTGCCAGATTTTTCTCTTTAACGATCGTATCCGGATCCTTACCGGTTTCCACCATCGTTTCCAGCACGGTCTTGGCCCCGGAAGAATTGATTTTATTGCCGGTGATTAGCTGCACAAATGCGCCGTATTGCTCTCCTGTAAAAGGAAGCGGCTCTTCCTGGGCAGCATGCTCGTTCCACAGGCTGGCCATAGGGCCGATCAGCCAGTTGGCAGCAATTTTTGCATCTGCCTTTTGGGCTAGCGCACCATCCATCAACGTAGTCATCCAAGCGGTATTGGCCAAAAGCCGCGCTTCTTGGCTGGCCAAGCCCAGCGCCTCGTATCTCTGGGAGCGGGCCTGTGGCAGCTCCGGCAGGCTATCCTTGAGTTCCTGCATGTGCTCGGCGGAAATGACAATAGGAGGCAGATCCGGCTCAGGGAAGTAACGATAATCCTGGCTGTCCTCTTTATCGCGCATGGCGTAGGTTTTGCCAAGATCATCATCCCAGCGCAATGTCTGCTGGATAACCTTCTCACCTTTTTCCAACAGCTCTGCCTGCCGGCGCGCCTCATACGCAATGGCACGGGTAACAGAACGGAAGGAATTCAGGTTTTTCATTTCGCAGCGCGTACCGTATTCTGTGCTTCCTTCTTCCCGCAAAGACAGATTTACATCGCAGCGCATAGAGCCTTCCTGCATTTTGCAATCCGATACGCCAAGGGAAATCAGCAACTCTCTGAGTGCCTGCAAAAAGGTGCAGACCTGGGAGGCGGAGCGAAAATCCGGATCGGTGACGATTTCAATCAGCGGTACGGCGGCACGGTTGTAGTCCGCGCGGCTGGCGGCCTGCTTGGGCAGATGTACCAGTTTGCCCGCATCCTCTTCCATATGAATCTCGGTAAAGCCAATGGTAAAGGGCGTACCGTCTTCATCGACTAGGTTGAGCTGGCCGCCGGAGCAGATGGGCACGCCTCGCTGAGAAATCTGATAGCCCTTCGGCAGATCAGGATAATGATAGTTTTTTCGGTCCATATAGCTGACGGGCGCTACCTCGCACCCTAAGGCCAGGCCTACCCTTGCCGCATAATCTACCACCGATTGATTCATTACGGGCAAGCTGCCGGGCAATCCCAGGCATACAGGGCAGCAATGGGTATTTTCCTCACCGCCGAACACATTTTCACAGTTACAGAATATCTTTGTCTTGGTGGCCAATTCCACATGAATTTCTAGGCCAATGACGGTTTCGAACTTCATTTCGCGCCTCCTTTTTGGCAAACCGGACGAATCATCGATTGGCCGAAATTCTGCTGGTAGGCATGGCCGGCGTTGAGGACTTTGGCATCTTGATAATGTGCGCCGATCAGCTGTAGGCCAATGGGCATGCCATCCTCATCCTTACCGCAGGGAACGGAAAGGCCGGGCAGCCCTGCGATGTTGACTGCAACTGTACACACATCGGCGGCATACATGGCCAGCGGATCGGTCACTTCTCCCATTTCCCAGGCAACGTTCGGGGAAGTGGGCGTCAACAGTAAATCATAGGTTTCAAAGGCTTTTCTAAAATCCCGTTTGATCAGCGCACGGGAGGCCAGCGCCTTTTTGTAATACGCATCATAGTAGCCGGCGGATAGCACGAAAGCGCCCAGCATAATGCGGCGTTTTACCTCATCGCCAAACCCTTCGGTACGGGTACGGATCAGCATATCCTCAAAGCTTTCCGCCTCTTCGGCCCGGAAGCCGTAACGCACGCCGTCATACCGGGCCAGGTTGCTGCTTGCTTCTGCACAGGCCAATAGATAATAGGTGGGAAGCCCATATTGCGTCAAAGGCAGCGAGCAGGGCTCTACGATGGCCCCCAGCGATTCCAGATCACGCGCGGCCTTTTGTACCGCTTCGCGAACCTGCTGGGTTACGCCTTGCCCGAAATACTCCTGCGGTATCCCGATTTTTACCCCCTTGACATCTCCGGTCAAAGAAGATTCGAACTTAGGTGCGGCCTGCTGCATGGAAGTAGAATCCTTAGCATCCGGGCCGGCAATGGCGTCCATAACGACAGCACAATCCTCCACAGTGTGGGAAAACACGCCGATTTGATCCAGCGAAGAGGCAAAGGCAATCAGCCCATAACGGGAAACCATGCCATAGGTAGGCTTGAACCCAACAACGCCGCAGAGCGAAGCGGGCTGGCGGATGGAACCGCCTGTATCCGTACCCAGGGCAAAGGCTGCCATACCAGAGGCTACGATGGCTGCGCTGCCGCCGCTGCTGCCGCCCGGTACACGATTGAGATCATGCGGGTTTTTCGTTTCAAAAAAGTAGGAGGTTTCTGTAGAGGAACCCATGGCAAACTCATCCATGTTTGCCTTGCCTAACATCACAGCATCCTGATTGAATAGCTTTTCAACTGCTGTGGCCGTATAAGGGGGCACAAAGTTTTCCAACATCTTGGAAGCGCACGTTGTCTCAATGCCTTTTGTGCATAGGTTGTCCTTGATGGCCATAGGGATGCCTGTCAGCGGCTGTGCTGTGCGGTCGTCCAACCGTTGCTGCGCACGGACGGCCTGTTTTTCCGCCGTCTGCGGATTCAGGCTGATATAGCCCTGCACCAGAGGGTCTACATCCGCGACTCGTCCTTGATAGCTTTGCATTGCCTCGGAAGCGGAAATCTTTTTCTCCCGGAGAGCTGCCTGCAATTCTTTGATGGTCATTTCGTATGCTTGCATGTTGCGCCTCCTTATACGATCCGAGGAATGAGAAAACCATCTCCGTCCGTTTCAGGCGCCAATTCAATGACGGCCTGCTTGGGCAGAGAGGGGGCGATCTCGTCTGCACGCACCACGGCATGGTCGGCCTCGGGTGCTACGCTGACGCCTTCGGTATCCAGCTGGGACAGCTGATCCACAAAGGCCAAAATACTGGAAAATTCATCGGTAAAAGCGTCCAACTGCTCATCGGTGAAGGACAGCTTTGCCAACTGCGCCAACTGGGCGATCTCGTTGCGATCCACGGGTTGATCCGCTCCTTTTGGGCCATATAGCCTATTTACTCATGATGGAATACTATACCATATTTTGCGGAGAAACCGCAATGTTCGTATGTTATTGATATAAAAAAATCAACGCTTAGCCCGAAATTGGACGGTATGCGTGAGAAAACTTGGGATATTGAGGTACAAAACAGAGGAAAACGGAGGAAACAAAGCCTCGTTTTATGCCGTAGAAAAAGGCGGCAATTTTGCTGGGGAAAAATTCGTTTTGCCACGTTTGCTTGCTTTTCGGCCCGTCTGGTATACTACATAGCGTGAAGACAGAAAGGATGATAGCTTGCACCGAAAATTTACAGAGAAAGACAGAGCACAGTATGTGGCGATGAGCCGGGAGTTTTATCAGGGAGATGGCGTAAGCCATGCTGTGCCGGAAGAAAACTTCAACAAGACCTTCACACTAATCTTACAGAAAAATCCTTATTTGGAAGGGTGGATGATCGAATCCCAAGGCCGTGCGGCCGGGTACATTCTACTGAGTTTCACCTATGGAAACGAGGCAGGCGGCATGATTGTGCTGTTGGAAGAATTGTATATCCGGCCGGAATACCAGGGGCAGGGGTTGGGAACCCAGGCGCTTACCTTTGTAAAAGAGCAGTATCGCAACAGAGCTGTGGAAATTCAGTTGGAGGTAATGCCGCAAAACAAAGGGGCAATTCGCCTGTATCGCAGGCACGGATATGAATCCATCGTATATCGGGAAATGAGCCTGTCGCTGACAGGGCGAATGTAAAAAAGCAAGGGATGCTCCCTTGCTTTTCTTTATCTCTGGCTTTCTGTATCTTAGATGACATAGAACAGAATGCAAAAATAATGCAAAATGGCGCCGGCCAAGACAAACAGATGCCAGATGGAATGAAAGTATTTCTTTTTGCTGGCAAAAAAGCCGATGCCGGCGGTATACATGACGCCGCCCAGCACCAACAGAACGATGCCGGATACAGGTAGCGCCTTGACCAAGGGGAACATAGCAACGACGATACACCAGCCCGTAGCAATGTAGCAGACCATGCCAAAGACCTTAAAGCGCTCTAAATTGATGGCGCTAAGCACAATGCCCAAAATGGTAGCGCCCCAAACCACGCCGAAAATCGTCCATCCCCAGCCGCCGCGCAGCGTAACCAGCGTAAAGGGCGTGTAGGTGCCCGCTATCAATAGATAAATAGAGGTATGGTCAAAAACCCGAAATACTCGCTTGGCCGTCTTATGATTGATGGCATGGTATAGGGTGGACATCATAAAAAGAAAGAACACTGCGAACCCATAGATGCATACGCTTACGATTTTCCATCGGTCTCCTGTTAAAGCCGCAAATACGATTAAAACCACAGCGCCAGCCAGTGCCATAAGAGCTCCCAATCCATGCGTTATGGAATTGGCGATTTCCTCTCCCAGCGTATAAAAACCAAGGCCAATCTTTTTTGCCGGCTTTCTTTCCTTTTTTTGTGATACCTGCATGCATTGTCCCCTCTTTCTTAGGTCTAAAGCAGCGTTTCAAGCCTTTCTGCGCAAAATGAAACATACTTCATACAGGGCCTCTCTTCCGTTTGAGCCTGCTGTGCATCTCGTGCTTTCAATGCTTGGCACTGTAAAGAGCCGAATGTCTGCTCAAACTCTTGGGCCAGCTGCTGCATGGCTGTACGGTAGGCCTGTTTGGCTTGCGTATCCTTCGGGTCCGCAGAGGATACTGCATAAGACAACGCCATGGCGGCGCCACATAACGCCCCGCATATCTGTCCTACGGCCACGCCGCCGCCAAAGGCTGCGGAGAGCTTCATTGCTTGCTCCTGCGGAATTCCCATACTTTCTGCAAAAGGCAAAAATACGCTTTGCGCACAGTTATAACCGGTTTCCGCCTGAAAATAACGACAGGCCTTTTCCTGTTGGCTCATAAAAATCGCTCCTCTTTTATTAGTATATATGGTTTGAATCAAAAAATCACTATTTTTAGAAAATAAAATTATAATATCTAGTATATAAAACTATATATTTCAAAAATGGCCTATCCATCTGGATAGGCCATGGTGCATTTAGAGATCGGGCGGCGGAGACCATTGGGCCGCAACGTCCGCCAGCACTTCTCGGTAGGTACGCTTTTGCAGATACATTTTTGCTACGTTATACATCAAAAGCAAAGTTAAAGGGCCAAGGAAGAGGCCGATGAATCCAAACAGGCGAAAACCGGCATACATGGCGCACATCGTCCATAACGGCGGCAGGCCGAACTGCCCCCCTACCACCCGCGGCTCGATGCTTTGACGGGTAAAGATAAGCAGCACATAGATCAGGGCAAGCCCTATGCCCATCGGTAAGGAGCCGAAAAACAGCTGGTAACCGATCCAAGGAATCATGACAAGGCCGGAGCCTAGGATGGGAAGCGCATCCATCACGGCAATGCCAAGCGCAATCAATAGAGCATAGTGAACGTTCAAGATGGTAAATCCGATGAACATAACCAAAAACATGCAGCAGAGAATGATAAATTGCGCCTTGAGCCAGCCAAACAACGCCTTGGCCAGCGTACCGTATAGATGCTGCGCCGTTTCCTGCCAGCTCTGTGGCAGCTGCCGCTTTAGATTCCGCATAATGCTAAAGCGAGACACGGAAAAAAAGTATGTAGACATAATGGTAAATACGATGAACAGAATGATGGCTGGCATTTGCGTAACAAACGAAACGGCAGAAGCAGCTATCGTAGTGATGCTTTCTGTCAAATGTCCGCTGAGGCTTTGTATGATAGAGGCCAAGTTTTCCGTAGAAATGATGGGAAACTGAGCGGAAATTTGTTGACCTAGCTGATCTAGGCTTTCCATCCATTGTGGAATCTTGGCTGGCAGGGATTCCGCTAACGAGATAAGCTCTGATACAACCCCTTGAATGATAAAGAATCCCACCGTGATCAGCAGCGTAAACACGATCAGCATTACCAAAAGCACAGCAACTTTTCTAGGAAGCCCGCCCCGTACCTTTTCGCCGGATCGATTGGTGCCGGAAAGCATGCGTACAAGAGGCTCCATGGCTGTAGAAATGAGGATGGCTAGCAGCAACGGCATGACATAAGAGGCCAGCACATAACAAAGCGCCACAACGACGACGGTAATCAGCATCAACAAAGGAAGCTCTGCGGCCTTTAAAAAAGGGGTATCGACAAATATTCGCTTGCGTTCCTGCATTCAGGCGGTCAGTCTCCTTTCAAGGGGAGTTGTTTGCAGTATAGCGTGTTGCGGCCAAAGACGCAAATATAGCTTACGTTATTGTATCCGGGCCGGGCATGTCTAATTCTCGATCAACTGTCTGTAGCAGAGGGTTCCTTTTGTTCAAATACTGCGAACCAAACTACCCCTGCCAGAATCACAAGGCCGCCGAGCAACACCGTTAAACCAGGCTGCTCTCCAAATAGCAGAAAGGCCCAAAGCGCAGCGCCCAGAGGCTCTCCGAGCATAGCGACGGATACAACACCCGCTTTAAAATATTTGAGCGCCCAGTTGAGCACGCTGTGCCCACCCAAAGTGCATAGGACTGCCAGCGCAAAGCAGATGGCATATCCTTGCCATGGGAAGGTGAGCAGAGGGCTTCTTAAAAAGAAACTAAGCAGCAATAGGCACACTGCGCAGATGCCGTAAACAGCAAAGGTATGCGGAGTCAACGGCAGGGTATGGCGGAGCGCTTTATTGCAAAGAAAATAGCAAGAGGAGAACAATGCGCCCAATAGCGCCAATACGCTGCCCCAGATCGTGCCGCTGTCCATGCCTCCGGCCAGCGCAATGATAACGGTGCCCGCTACGCACAGCACAACACCGGGCAGCGCCCGAGGGGAGGGAACTTCCCGAAAAAAGAGGAACGCACCGACCATTACGAATAAAGGCTGTGTGCACACAATGACAGTAGAGGCAAAGGTGCTGATGATGGATAAAGAAGAGATCCAGCAGAAAAAATGCAGGGCCAAGCATAATCCGGAAGCGACCAGCAGGCCTACCTCCTTTTTGCTGAGCGTTTTGTATAGGGCAAAGCCATGCTGGCGTGCGTTGGGAACGGACAAAAGCGCCGTTGAGAAAAAGAGACGAAAAAAGGCAACGGCCACAGGCGGCATGGCTAGCAGCAAGGCCACTTTGATCAGCGGCCCTGCAAAGGATACGCAGCAGATCGCAAACAACAGGGCGAGGTTTTGTTTGATACGGCTCATGGGACTACCTCTGCAAAAAATCGACAATATCCTTGGCTTGCGGAGGACAGCCTTTTAAGCAGCGTGAAAACCCTGCGCAGCAGCGTCCAATGCCGATGCCATCCCCCTCTATGCCCTGGTAGCCCTGGCCGATATGCAGCGTTTTGCGAGGCAATTCTCCCAGCTCATCCAGTCGATTCAAAGCGAAGATTAGGCTACCATAGCAAGCGGAACAGGCATTTTTTGCATCCACACGCCGTGCCAGCATGTTGGCCCGTCGGGAGGGGGTATATTTTTGAGGAAGGTCGGCCGGGCTGTTCAGCTCTATCAACTGAGATTCATCTTCAAAATAAGCGCCAACACCATAGTCGCGTGCCATGGGCAGCATTTCAATTTCATCCGGGTCATAGCCGAGCAGCTGGGCAGCATAGCTGTCGATCAAAACGGAATCCAATCCTGCAAGCAGACGCTGCATTGGAACGGGGTTGCCGCCTTCTTCGAAGGTCAAATCCCCGCAAAGCCCATCCACGATGGTGAATGCCGGCCGCAGCACGGTATTGAGCAGTGCTACGGGCTGATGGATGCCAAGTTGATGATACCGCCTTTTTTCTTTATCCGGCACAAGCCCTTTTAGGTTTTTCAGCGCGCAGGTCAGCGCCGTTTGGCAGTGCGCCTTGAGGACAGGTACGTTGATGATGGCGTCCGCTTCCAAGGCCCGCTTACATACGGACAACGGTATGCCATGGGTTTGCACCTGCACGCCGGGCTCTTTTTTCATATCGTACAGAGGCACGCCGCGCCTCTTGGATAGCGCATTGTATCCGCATACCTCATAGGCGCGCATGGTTTGGTCTCCTACCCAAGAGGACTCTATGATGGAAAGATTATCATAACCCTGCGCTTGCAGATAGCAGATGATGCCTTCAATGATCTCTGGATGGGTGGTGGCACCTGTATCCGCTGTGTGTGCCACGACTAGGTTGGGTTTGATGGCAATGGATGCATGCTTGTCCTGCGGTAGATGGGAAACGGCGTCCATTTGCTCTAACAAACGCTGTACCATATCGAATCCGTCGGTCCCGTACATGGCCATGATTTGAGTAGACTGCATAGCTTACCTCCTGCAAAGTGATATGAAATAAAAAAACAAAGAAAATGAGCGGCATAGCCTCTCCAGTATATAAATAAAGTATAGCATAGGTATCGGGAAGATTGACAGTGCCAATGCTTTGGATTATGATAAATCATGAATTTGTAAGGGGGTGTGGTTTTGGCTGAATTGGTCTTGGCGAGAGTGGACAGCCGTTTGGTGCATGGCCAGGTGCTGGTAAAATGGACAAAGCAAACCCAGGCAAATTCGATTTGTATTGTCGATGATGAGGTGGCGCAAGACGCTATGCTCATCGGGTTGTTCAAAATGGCGATGCCAAAGGGAACAACGCTGGAAGTGCTGACGGCAGAAGAGGTAGCGGGTTTTTTATCTGCGCAAAAGGGAAGGGTGCTTTTGATCTTTAAGGACATTGCCCATGCACAGACCGCAATTCAGACCGGTGTGCCCGTCAAAGATTTGCAGGTAGCGGGCCTGGGGCGCCGGGAAGGGAGAATACAGGTGTATCCTACGGTGTTTTTATCCGAGGCAGATGCGGAGTGCCTGCATTCTCTGCAAGAAAAGGGTATACATGTATATTTTCAGGCCTTGCCGGAACAAAAGCCGTTTTCTTTGGAGGATGCCTTGCGGGAGCACTTTCCCTCTTTACTCAAATAGCGTGATCTATTTGAGTTTTTTTATTGCTTTCCTACAAACGGAAAAGAAATATGCCCCTTGCATTGTTAGAAGGATTGCTATAAAATATTTTCGTAAGCACAGTGTGATATTTCAAAGCCGGTTGTTGGCTTTTACACTCCATTTTTTATGTTGTTTCTGGCTCGAATACGGGCAAATGGGGCTGGCCGGGGCGCAGAAATTCGGCGCTTGCATAGGGCGGCTTCTCGTTATACAATATATCTAAGGATTCATTATTAGAAAACAATCCGCAAAAGCGGTTTGTTAATACATCTTCTTTATAAGGAGGAAAAACGAATGTTAGTATCTATGGCGCAAATCCTCAACGCGGCCCGCGAAGGCGGTTACGGTGTTACGGCTCCGAACATCCACAACGAAGATACGGCCCGTGCGGCTATCTCCGCTGCTGTGGAAAACAGAGCTCCCATGATTTTGGACGTGGGCTACTCTTCAAACTGTGACATCAATTTCTTTGGCCATATGGTAGGCGCTCTGGCAAAGGAAGCGGATGTGCCAATCGCGATCAACCTGGATCATGGTGCAAAGTATGAACATGCAGTCGCAGCGATCCAAGCTGGCTTTACCTCTATCATGGTAGACCGCTCTACGTTGCCGTACGAAGAAAACGTCGCCGAAGTGGCCGAATTGGTAAAGGTTGCTCATGCGGTTGGCGTCAGCGTTGAAGCGGAATTGGGCCATGTAGGCCAGGGCTTGCAGTATGCTGTGGACCGTGACGCTGCTTTGACGGATCCGGCACAGGCAAAAGATTATTGCGACAAGACCGGCATCGATATGCTGGCCGTTGCGATCGGTACTGCCCATGGCGAATACAAAGGCACCCCGTACCTGGATTTCGATCGTCTGCATCAGATCTTTGATGCTGTTAAGGTACCGTTGGTACTGCATGGCGGTTCCGGCACGGGCGATGAAAACCTGGCGAAGGCGACCCGCGAAGGTATCAGCAAGGTAAACCTGGCGACCGACCTGTATAAAGCCGGCGCTGCTGCTGTCATCGAAGAAGAACCGAATCATGGCATGCAGATGTATGAATTGCTGGCCGAGGGATACAAAGCCAAGCTGGTTCATTACATGAAATTGTTCAATCAGTGCAATCGTGTGTGATTATCAACACTGACTGTACAATAGAAAATTCAATTCTTTAAGGAGGGTTATACCCATGCTTCCTGACAAAATTCATTTTGGCGTTATCGTCAAAGGACATGTTGCCGAGATGCACGAGATGCCGTTCCCCGAAGTAGGGCCGACGGATATCGTTGTCAAATTGGTAGCAAACAACATTTGTACCACCGACTATCAGCAGTGGTTGGGTCTGCGTGACCACCAAGGCTTCCCGATGGCTTCCGGCCACGAATGTGCCGGTAACATCGTTGCCATGGGCGATGAGGTGTATGACAACTTCAAAATTGGCATGCAGGTAGCGACCATGCATCCGTTCTGCGGCATGTGTGATTCCTGCCGTCAAGGCCACACCGGCGACTGCCAGAACATTCCTCACGGCGGCCCTGGCCCGGATGGCTACTACGGTGGTTTCAAACGCTTTGCTGATTACGTTGTAATGGATCAGAAGTTGATCGTTCCGATCAACAATGACATCCCCGCAGCAGAAGCTGGCTTCTTGGAACCGGTTTCCACCGTTGTGCAGGGTATCCATAAGGTTGGCGTAAAGCCGATGCAGGATGTTGTCGTTATCGGCGGCGGCACCATGGGCTTGGTCAACGCACAGGTAGCCAAAGCGTTTGGCGCTCGCGTTATCGTTTCTGATATTTCTCAGAAGAAGATCAAACGCGCTCAGGAAATGGGCGTCGATGTTGTTGACGCGAAGAACAACGACCCGGTTGAAGCGGTCAAAGATTTGACCAACGGCAAGGGTGCGGATATCGTGATCGCGGCTGTCGGTAGCTCCATTGCTTACAAGCAGGGCTACGATATGCTGAGCCAGTATCGCGGCAAGCTGTTGATTTTCCCGGCCGGTTATCCGAAACCGGAACTGCAGGTAGATCCCAATGAGCTGCACTATCGCAAGCTCGAGATCATCGGTACCTTCGGCAGCGACCTGAAAGACTGGTACGAAGCAGCTACGCTGATCAGCAAGCGCTTGATCGACTGCTCTTACTCTCTGGAAGGCAAATTCATTCCGCTGCGCGACATCCAGCAGGCATACGAAGCAGCTGCCACGCCGGATGCATACCGTGTCACGGTGGATCTGCAGAGCGTGTAATCCTCCAAAAATAAAAAAGAGACAGGAAAATTCCTGTCTCTTTTTTTCTAACAAAGTCTTTGCTATATCTGCAAAAATTTTGTAAAACATGCGGGCAGGGGATTTGCATTTATCAAATGATTGGTATACAATACATCTGTATATATCAATTAGTTCGCTCCTCTTTTTATCCGAATGGGCATATTGCAGGGTTGCAGTATATATTTTATTATTGACCGCTTTACAAAGATCATTGTGGGGCCGGGGTGTCCCGGCGCCTCAATATATATCATTTAAGGAGGGTTTTCCCATGCTTCCTGACAAAATTCATTTTGGCGTTATCGTCAAAGGACACGTTGCTGAGATGCACGAGGCACCGTTCCCCGAAGTAGGGCCGACGGACATCGTCATCAAAATGGCGACAAACAACATCTGCACCACTGACTATCAGCAGTGGATGGGCCTACGTGACCATCAGGGATTCCCGATGGCGGGCGGCCATGAATGGGCTGGCACGATCATTGCCAAGGGCGATGAAGTATACGATTCGTTCAAAATCGGTCAGCAGGTTGGCGGCATGAGCGGCTTCTGTGGCGTTTGTGATGCTTGCCGCCAGGGCTTGACGAGCGACTGCGTCAATAACAAAAAACAGGGTCCTGGCCCGGATGGCTATTATGGACAAAAGCGGTTTGCTGACTATGTGGTGATGGATCAGAAATATGTAATTGCCATCAACAACGACATTGCCCCGGCAGAAGCTGGTTTCTTGGAACCGGCGGCTACGGTTGTATCCTGTGCGCATAAGTGCAACATTCAGCCGATGCAGGATGTTGTCGTTATCGGCGCGGGCACGATGGGCCTGGTCAATGCGCAGGTAGCCAAAGCGTTTGGCGCTCGCGTGATGATTTCCGATATTTCTCCCAAGAAGATTGCCAGGGCCAAGGAAATGGGCATTGATGTCATCGATGCCAAGAATACCGACCCGGTGCAGGCCGTTAAGGATTTGACGGATGGCAAAGGCGCCGACACCGTGATCGCGGCGGTTGGCTCTACGCTGGCCTACAAACAGGGTTATGATATGCTCAAGCATTTCCGCGGCAAGCTGGTTATTTTCCCGGCTGGTTATCCGAAACCGGAACTGCAGGTAGATCCCAACGAGTTGCACTATCGCAAGCTCGAGATCATCGGTTCCTTTGTTGCGAACCTGAATGACTGGTATGAATCCGCAACGTTGATCAGCAAACGCCTGATCGATTGCTCGTATTCGCTGGAAGGAAAATACATCCCGCTACGTGACATCCAGAAGGCCTATGAAGCGGCCGCTACGCCGGATGCTTATCGTGTAACGGTGGATTTGCAGGGAGTGTAATCAACCTCATTCAAAAAGGCAGGAGTATTCCTGCCTTTTTCTTTTGCATCTTGCGGCATATTTGGCCAAGCGGTCTGCATGCACTAATATGGGGGTGCATGATGCGTAAACAGAAGGGCATGGTAATTTGGATCTGCCTGCTGTGTGTGATGCTGGCAGGCGGCGTTGGATATGTTGCGGGAAGGGGTCCCTTTGTGATGGCTCGCCAAGTGGAAGCCACCTTGAAAAATGAAGCGTTAACGCCTTTGGATGCACTGACGATGGATCAAGCTGCTTGCGCCGCGTTGGCGCAGGCGGTGGAAGATGAGTATACTCAATGGCTTTCGCCTGCACAGATGCAGGACCTAATGGCGGATATTACAGGTGAAGAGGCTGCAGGGATAGGCGCAGAGCTTTTAAGTGTACAAGAGGGTTGGCAGGTTACAGATATTATGGAACAAAGCCCTGCACAGAACGCTGGGCTGGCAAAGGGAGATCTGATCATAAAAATCAATGGCGAACAAGTCGGCAAGGTAGACTGGGTGCCGGAGGAAGGCGTTACTACACTGTTTACCGTACAGCGCGAAGGGATGACAAGAGACATTGTCGTAATCCCACAAAAAATTGAGCCGCTACCCGCCATCATCGCCAAGCCGCTTCCCAACGGCTACGGGTATATTCGCATCCGCTCCTTTGTACAGGAGGGTATAGAAGATGAGTTTGAAAAGGCTATGGAGCAGTTTAGCCAAGCCAAAGGCGTTATCATTGATGTGCGGCATAATCCGGGCGGCAGAATGGATGCTGTTTTAACGATGCTCAACGGCTGCTTGCCGGATAAAACGGAGGTCTTGTGCCTTTTAGAGGCTAAGGGAAAGGAAGAGCGGTATCAAACAAGCGGGGGGCAGCGCTATACAATGCCAATGGCTGTACTTACAGATGAGCAGAGCGCTTCTGCGGCCGAGATCTTTGCGGGGGTTTTACAAAACCAGGGTAGGGCACTGATCGTAGGGGATACCACGTATGGGAAGGGCGTTGTACAAAAATTGAAGACCCTAAAGGACGGATCGGGGCTGAAATATACCATGGCTGAATATCGAATGGCAGATGGCACGGTGATCCATGAAAAAGGGGTGGCGCCGGACGTCAAACTGACCTGCGATGGCTTGCCAGGATGGGCAGGCACAGAGCTGGAGGATATCCCCCTTCAAACAGCGGTGCAGGCCCTGGAGGCACAGCAGCGGTGAAACAAAAAAATTACACAAAATATTTGAATGGGAAAAGATGGTTTATTAGGGAACGAATTTGTGTTTTTCTCTCTTGGGTTTGCCATTTTTCATTGACAATGTATTTCATTACAATATATAATCTAAGTCGTAATGGAATGTTGCAAGGAACGTAGGAACCCTTGCGCAAGATACAAGATTTATTATTAGGAGAGTGACCTACAATGATGCAAGTACTGATTGTCACCCACGCCAACATGGCGGCTGGTATCGTTTCCAGCGTGGATCTGATCATGGGACCGCAGGAAGGCCTGTATTCCATCGGCTTGGCAGCGGACGACAGCTTCGAGTCCTTCAACGAAAAGGTTCGCAACAAGCTGGCAGAGATCGTTTGCGATGACGGTGTGCTGGTATTTGTCGACCTCTACGGCGGCACCCCGTGCAATGTTACGGCTGCCAATATCAATCGTGAAGTGGACGGCAAGACCCCGAACATCGAATGTTTGAGCGGTGTAAACCTGCCGATGCTGATCGAAGCGCTGGGGATGCGCGGTGCTATGTCGTTGCAGGAGATCAAAGAACATTGCATGGGCATGATTGCCGACACGTGCAAAGATATCAAAGCAGAATTTAACCTGGCTGGCTAATTGCCGGGGAATTTTACAGGAGGAATTTGAAAATGGTCGAAAAAAACTTTGTTGTGAAGAATGAGACTGGCCTACATGCCCGTCCGGCTTCTTTGTTCGTACAGAAAGCGGCGAAATTCAAGAGCACCATCAAAATCAAAAAAGATGGCAAAGAAGGCAATGCAAAGTCCATCATCTCTGTGCTGAGCTTGGGTGCCAGCAACGGCAGCGAAATCACCATTTCCTGCACGGGCGAAGACGAGCAGGAAGCTCTGAACGCTCTCATCGATCTGTTGGACAACCTGGAAGAATAAGTATCGCTTAGAACTTGTGCGGTCGGAGTTTTGCTCCGGCCGCCGTTTGCGATATAGCCAACACGAATTTGAGTGAAGAGGTGCTTTTATGAAAGGAATTATTGCATCCCCGGGTATTGCAATCGGGAAAGCATTTGTATTGGAACAAAAAGAGGTTGTCATCAACGAAGCGTTGCTGGCAAATCCGTCTGAGTGTGAAGCGGAGATCGAAAAATTCCGTAAAGCTGTAACCGAAACGGAAGCGCAGCTCAATGAGATCATTGAGAAAACGGAAAAACGCCTGAGCGCTAAAGAGGCCGATGTTTTCCGCGCTCACTTGATGATGCTCAACGATCCCACGTTGGAAGATGCTGTGATGGATAAAATCAACAACGGCATGATGCATGCAGATAAGGCTGTTGCGGAAGCAACGGAAGAGGTTTCCGCGATGCTGGCTTCCTTGGATGACGAGTATCTGCGCGAACGCGCGGCAGACATTAAGGACGTAGGCGGCCGTATCCTGGACAATGTTGTGGGCAATGTGCGCGTCTCTTTGGATGATTTGGATGAGGAAGTCGTGGTATTTGCCAACGATCTGACCCCGTCCGATACCGCCACGATGGATATGAACTATGTAAAGGGCTTTGTGACCCAGTTGGGCGGCCGCACCAGCCATACCTCCATCATTGCCCGTATCATGGGCCTGCCGGCTATCGTCGGCACGGGCGATATCCTTTCCAAGGTAAAGCATGGCGATACCGTAGTGCTGGATGCTGTGGACTGCGATGTAACGGTAAATCCTGACGACGGGCAGCTCGCAGAGGGCAAGAAGAAACTGGATGCGTTCTTGGAGCATAAGCGCCAGCTGGATGCGGTCAAGATGCTGGAAGCTGTTACCACCGACGGCCATAAGGTAGAGGTTGTGGGGAACATCGCTTCTCCCAATGACTGCAAGGGCGCCAAGGAAAACGGTGCGGAAGGCGTAGGCCTGTTCCGTACAGAATTCCTGTATATGTCTCGCCCGACGCTGCCGACTGAGGACGAGCAGTTTGAAGCATACAAGGCGGCGGCGGAGGCAATGGCTCCCAATCCTGTTATCATCCGTACGCTGGATATCGGCGGCGACAAAGCGGCAGACTGCATCAAGTTCCCGGAAGAGATGAACCCCTTCCTGGGCTGGCGTGCCATCCGTATGTATTTTGACCGCTTGGACATCATCAAACCGCAGATGCGCGCGGTGCTGCGTGCTAGTGCCTTTGGTAAGCTGCGCGTGATGTTCCCGATGGTCATTTCTGTAGAAGAGATTACCAAGATGTACGAGATCATCGATGAATGTAAGGCCGAACTGAAGCAGGAAGGCAAGGCATTTGATGAAAAGCTGGAAATTGGTATCATGGTGGAAACCCCGTCGGCTGCTATCAACGCAGAGAAATTTGCCAAGATTGTGGACTTCTTCTCCATCGGCACCAACGACCTGACACAGTATGTTTTGGGCGTAGACCGCGGCAATGAAATGATTGCGGATCTGTATCAGCCGTTGCATCCGTCTGTCATCCGTGCCATTAAGATGGTCATCGATGCTTCCCATAAGGAAGGTAAGTGGACGGGTGTCTGTGGCGAGTTGGCCGGCGATGAAAAAGGGGCAGCTCTGCTGCTGGGCATGGGCCTAGATGAATTCAGCATGAGCGCTGGTTCCATTCCTACCATCAAAAACTTGATTCGCAAATCCAACTATGCGGAAATGCAAAAAGCGGCGGAGGAAGCGCTGGAGCTGCAAACCTCTGCAGAGGTCAACGAGTACGTAGATCAGCTGTTGAATAAGATTTATAGCCGTTAAACCTTATCAAAGCAATGCCAAAGGGCCGGGCACGATTGTCCGGCCCTTTTTGTGTGTAGTTTAGCGGTGATTGAGTTTTCCTTTATGCCTTGGTACAATAAACAAAAGGCGAAAAGGAGACAATCATGTTAGAGGAACAATCCATCAAAGATTTTTCTGCGGCGCTGATGAGTAAAAGCCCGGTACCAGGCGGCGGCGGGGTCAGTGCGCTGGCAGGCGCTCTGGCTGCCTGCCTGGGCGGCATGGCAACGAATCTCACGATAGGCAAAAGGAAATTCATTCCGGTAGAGCCAATGTTAAGGGAAAAGTTACAGATGCTCATAGAGTATCGAGATGCACTTTTACGTTGTATGCAGGAGGATGCAGAGGCGTTTGAGCCGTTGTCTAAAGCCTATGGTATGCCTGCGGAAACATCGGAAGAAAAACAGAGAAAACAAGAGGTGCTGGAGCGCTGCCTGTGGCAGGCTGCGCAGCCCCCTATGAGGATCTTGGAGCTTGGCGCTGCGGTGGTAGAGACGCTAGAGGCGTTAAAGGAAAACATCAGTAAGCTGGTGCAAAGTGATCTTGGCTGTGCTGCGGCAATGGCCAGGGCCTGTGCCCACTGCGCTGTGATGAATGTATGGATCAATGCACAGCTGATGCAGGAAAAAGAAAAGGCACAGCAGCTCTATGATCAAAGCAATGCATTGCTGATAAAGACTGTACAATCCTGTGATGCGATGGTGCAGAAAGTGGAGGAAACATTATGGCAGCATTGATGAAAGGCGCGGCATGCGCAAAAGCAATCCGCAGTGGGATTGAGGCTTCGGTTGAGTTATTGCGTGCGCAGAAAATACAGCCGGGCCTTGGTATTTTGCGCATCGGGGAACGGGAAGATGATATTGCCTATGAGCGCTCTGCCATTAAAAAGGCGGAGCAGGTCGGCATAGCTGTGAAAAAAACAGTGCTTCCGCAAGAGAGCACAACAGAACAGTGTTTACAGGCGCTTGCGGCGTTGAATCAAGATCCCGCAGTGCATGGTATTTTATTGTTTCGACCGCTGCCAAAACATATCGACGAGGATGCCGTGATCCGGGCAATGGCCGTTGAGAAGGATATAGATGGTATGACGCCGGGGAGCCTGGCAAAGGTGTTCATGGGGGAAAGCGATGGGTTTGCCCCCTGTACGGCAGAAGCTGTGGTGCGGCTCCTTTCCTATGAGCAATACCCTTGGAAGGGAAAGCACGCAGTGGTTTTGGGACGCAGCCTGGTGGTGGGCAAGCCATTGGCGATGCTGATGCTTGCGAAGAATGCTACCGTGACCGTATGCCATAGCGCCACGGAGAACCTGCCGGAGGTATGCGCACAGGCCGACTTGCTGGTAGCAGCTATCGGACGAGCGAGGATGATCGACAAAAGCTATATAAAACCGGGCGCTATGGTGGTAGATGTAGGCATCAATGTGGATGAACAGGGAACCTTATGCGGAGATGTGGATACCGAATCGGCTTTGGAAAGAGCCGCGCTGGTAACCCCCGTGCCCGGCGGGCTGGGCGCTGTAACAAGCTGGCTGTTGCTAGAGCATGTTATCAAGGTGGCCGAACGTACCATACGATAAAGGAGAAGGAAATTGGAAAATTACCAAGCGTTGCTGCAAGAGATAGAGACTTGCCAGGCATGCCCATTGTGCCAGGCGCGTACAAACGTGGTGCCAGGAGATGGGAATTTACAGGCAAAAATCATGTTTATTGGGGAAGGTCCGGGCGCAGAAGAAGATAAGAGAGGGATTCCTTTTGTAGGGGCTGCAGGGCAGCTGCTGGATCAGATGCTGGATACCATCGGCTTACGGCGCGAAGATGTATACATCGCCAACATCGTAAAATGCAGACCACCGGCCAATCGTGTGCCCAAACCGGATGAAGTTGCCGCTTGCATGGGCTATTTGGAACGCCAAATCGAAATCGTAGATCCCAAAATCATCGTTTTGTTGGGGGCAACGGCGCTGAACCATTGGTTTTCCAAGGATATGAGGATTACCAAAGTGCGGGGCCAGTGGTTTGAAAAGCAGGGTCGACAGGTCATGGCTACGTTCCACCCGGCAGCCCTGCTGCGAGATGCAAAGAAGAAGCCGGATTCGTTTGAGGATTTTTTGTCGATTAAGCAAAAATTATTGGAAATATGAAAGAAATGTAACAATTCTGTAATAATAGGAAAAACCGTCAAATATTGAAATTATCGGTTGTATGCTCTAAAATCCTCCTGTTATCTCATTTGACCAGATATCCCTTGCCCCGTATAATATGCCAAGAACAATGGCAAACTTTAGGCGCAAGAAAATTGTGATGTTACCCCCAAAGCTTATGTTTGGGCGGCAACATAGGAAGGAAGGAGATCGAATGAAAAAACAAAGGTTGGTTGCATGGCTGCTTTGTGCCGCTACAATGGCCTGTTTGGTAACCACGGGCGCAGCGGAGGATACGCAAGGCACACAGGCGACCGACGCGTCGGAAAAGGAGCGCCAAGCGCACGCCTCGGAAGAGGAAGCCATCAATGCGCTGGATTCCGGCAATCCCTTGTTTTTCGTAGGTGGCTCTGGTGAAGAAGAGGGCGTCGTAGACAACGGCGACACGGATATCGATATTGGATTGCTGAAGGATAAAGAGGATCTGGCCTCGACGGAAACGGGCAAAGCACGTGTTTTCGTTGAGGATGCAAGGCTGCGCGCAGAGCCAAGCAAAGAGGCGGAGGAGCTTACGCAGCTGGCGGAAGGCACCACGGTAGAGGTTGTGGCGCTGGAGGGAGAATGGTACCGTACCAAATTTGGTATCATGGACGGGTTTGTACATCAAAGCTGCCTGTTTGTTATCGGAGATGACGGAAGAAACGGAACCATCCTGCACGATGGCACGGTGATGCGTGAATCTCCGGATGCCTCATCTGCCGAGGTTTCGGTTTTAAGCTGTGGCAACGGGGTACAGGTGACGGATTTTGAGCCGGGCTGGTATGCTGTAACTTATGCTGGGAAATCCGGCTATGTAGCCAAGGACGAAATTTCTGTGACCAATGCATTTTCTGGAGAAACCGACGTGCGGATCTTGAAAAAAGGAATGAGCGGCCAGGCTGTCGTAAAGGCGCAGGAGGAGCTTATCAAGCGTGGATTCTTGATCGGAACGGCTTCTGGTACCTATGATGATGCAACGGTAGAGGCAGTGAAGACCTTCCAAAAGGCGGCGGATACCAGTGCGGACGGCGTAGCGGGCGGCCAAACGCTGGCTTCCCTGTATGGGGATAACGATATCATCCTGACCATTTCCGAAAAGAGCCAGGTCAAGGGCCGGGTGGAGATGACGGAGTGGAGCGAAGTCAACAAGATCATTCCGCGCGGCGCAGAATATACCGTGATCGACGTGAAGACAGGGAAGTCCTGGAAAGAGCGCAGGCTGTATGGCCACAACCACATTGACTCCGAGCCGCTGACGCAGGCGGATACCGATACGATGAAATCCGTGTATGGCGGCTCTTGGAGCTGGGATCGCAGAGCTGTATGGGTCGTGTATGGAAACCGGGTGTTTGCCGCTTCCATCAATGGCATGCCGCATGGCGGCCAGAGCATCACGAGCAACGGCTTTAACGGACATCATTGTATCCATTTCTACAAGAGCAAGACCCATTGCGGCAATAAGCAGTGCCCCATCCACCAAGCGATGGTGTTGGCAGCTTACCGGGAAGGAAACTGATTTTGACAAAAGGCGGGCAGAGCCCCGCCTTTTTTTTGTTACGCTTGTATGCAAATCGGGAAACATGATATGATACATGCATTGAGGTAAAGAAGGTGCACACAATATGGAATCAAGAAAAAACCATGGCGCGCTGCTGGTAGTGGCCTGGTGCCTGTCTGCGCTGCTGGCTTGTGGCGCAGGATTTTGGATTGGGCGCAGCGGCAGCGGACAGGATAAAAAGCTGGCGGAGATCACAAGCCTGATCCAAAACAATTATTATCAGGATGTTTCTCAAGAGCAGATCGAAGAGGGCGTTTTGCACGGCGCCGTGCTTGCGCTGGGGGATCCGTATAGCGCCTATATGAATGTAGAAGAAAAACAGAGCTATAATGAAAGCCTGGAAGGCGCTTATGTTGGCATTGGGGTGCTGACCACCTTTAACAGCGATTGGCAGGCGGTCATCGCGCAGGTGTATAATAATTCTCCGGCGCAGAAAGCGGGGCTGCAAAAGGGTGATATATTTGTGGCGGTGGATGGACAAAAGATCAATACAACGTCCACAAAAGACCTTCAAGAGGTAACGGGGAAAATTCGTGGAGAAGCGGGCACCTCTGTTGAAATCACCATCGAGAGAAACGGCCAGGAGATGAGCTTTACGGTACAGCGTGAGGAGGTTCATATTACCTATGTCACCAGCCGTATGCTGGCCAACAACATCGGTTATATCAAGATCGACGAATTTAGCGGGTCCGCTCTGGAGGAATATCAGCAGGCGGTAGCGCAGCTTCAGGAACAGGGCATGCAGGCCATGATCCTGGATCTTCGGGACAATCCCGGTGGATTTGTGGATTATGCAGTGGAAATAGCCGATGAACTGCTGCCTCAAGCAACCATTATTTCCGTACGCGATAAAAATGGCAACGAAAAACAATATACAAGCGACAGCAAGTCGATGGACTTTCCAATGGCTGTGCTTGTCAATCAAAACTCCGCATCCGCTTCGGAAATATTGACGGTGGCGCTCAAGGAGAACCAGCGCGCTGCCATTATAGGAGAGAAAACATATGGAAAGGGTATCATACAATCGCACTTCAATTTGAGCTGGGGCGGATATCTAAAGCTGACCACTGCATCATATTATTCTCCCGACGGCAATGCCATCCACGAAGTAGGGGTGATGCCGGATATAGAAGTCTCCTTGCCGGAAGAGATACAAAATGATCCCAGTCTGCTAACAGATGAAACCGATACACAGCTGCAAAAGGCCATAGAAGTACTGACACAATCATAAAAGCGGAGCTTTAGCTCCGCTTTTTACATAAGCTGTTATTTTGCCTGTAGCAATGATAATAGAGAGGTCAGCTGATTCAGCGAGGAAGGGGGTGACGTTTCCGTTTCCTCCGCAGAGCCCGTCGGCCGCTGTTGCATAAGCTGCATCATCAAGGGGAGCATTTGCATCATTTGTGGGCCTCCTTCTCCCATAGCGCTGCCTGCCTGGCTCATCAGCATCGACAATAGGCCGGCCATTCCGCCACCGTTACCCGTCTGCATTTGAGAAATCAGCGACTGCATTTGGCTTACCTGCTGCAGTGTTTTAGACATTGCCTCCCCATTGGGCATGGCCTGCAAAAGCTGTGGCAGCATGGAGGACATCGGATCCTGCGGCTGACTTTGGATATTGTCAGAAGCGATTCTTTCCTGCTGGCGATCCGGCTCGTCTTGCGGCTCTGGGGATTTCGGCTGCGGGGACGCTTCCGGAATCTGCTGAGGAAGATGCCGGGCACGCAATGTAGACATACAAACACCTCCTTGTCATACGATATGCAGAAGAAAGGAAAAGTGTGCCGGGGGAAACATAGTGCGTATGTCTGCATAGCATAGCAGTAAGAAAAGGAGGAACCATCTATGGCCAAAGATTTAAGAAGCAGAAAAAGCGGCATGGGGGGCACAAAACCCTTTGCCAAAAAGCCGGAGATCGATCCTAGGCAGGAGGATTTCATCCGACGTGCCGTAGAACAAAATCAGGGCCGTGATAAGGACGATTTGCAAAAAGAACTGTTTGAGCGGGTCAGGGCGCAAAAGCAGGCAGGGCAGTTTGATCCGGCCGGGCTGGAAAGCTTTATGCAAAGCGTTGGCCCAATGTTATCGCCGGAACAGCGAGCCCAAATGGAAACCTTGGTCAGATCCTTGAAAAATAGTTAGCGAAATCGTTGAAAAATGGCGAAAAGCCCCTGTATAATGAAAAACAGGAGGCTGAAAAAATGGCGAAAAAAAGAGTGTCTGCCAAAGAGCAGGAGCGATATACAAACATACTGCAAGCGTTGAAGGTGGCGTATCCAGACGCAAAGCCGGGCTTGGATTTTACCAATCCGTTTGAATTGCTGATCGCCACCATTCTTTCCGCACAATGTACGGACAAGCAGGTGAACAAGGTTACGCCTGCGCTGTTTCATGATTATCCGGATGCAAAATCCATGGCTAAGCTCACGCCTGAAGAACTGGCGCCCTATATCAAAAGCTGCGGATTTTATGCAACAAAATCCAAAAATATCATTGCAACCTGCCGCATCTTGGCGGACAAATACGATGGGAAAGTACCGGAGGATCGGGACGAGCTGCAGACTTTGCCCGGTGTTGGTAGAAAAACGGCAAACGTGGTAGTCTCCAATGCCTTCGGCCAGGATGCCATTGCCGTGGATACGCATGTATTTCGCGTGGCAAACCGACTGGGGCTGGTGCACGCAAAGGACGTAAAAAAAACCGAGGAGCAGCTGATGGAGCATATCCCGCAGGAGCAGTGGAGTATTGCGCATCATTGGCTGATCTGGCATGGACGCCGGGTATGCAGTGCCAGAAACCCTAAATGCCAAGGTTGTCCGTGCGAAATATTTTGCGAATTTGCACATAAACAGATAAAAAAAGCGGATACAAAACAAAAATAAACAAAATATAAGGGCATATAATCTTGCGCTTTTATCATGATTGTAGTATAAAAAAAAAGAAAGTTTTTTAACTGACACAAAAAACTGAACTCGGAAGGGGTAGAACAATGTCCTACGTACAAGACGTATACGAAGTCGTAAAACAGAGAAATGGCAACGAACCGGAGTTTTTGCAGGCGGTCAAAGAAGTGTTTACTTCGTTGGAGCCTGTCTTTGAAAAACGTAAGGACCTGGTAGAGGCAAAGATCTTGGAGCGTTTGGTGGAGCCGGAACGGCAAATTATGTTCCGCGTGCCCTGGATGGATGATGAAGGCAAGCCGCAGGTAAACCGTGGCTTTAGGGTAGAATACAACAGCGCCATTGGGCCCTACAAAGGCGGCCTGAGGTTCCATCCCAGCGTAAACCTTTCCGTCATCAAGTTTTTGGGCTTTGAACAAATCTTTAAAAACAGCCTGACTGGCTTGGCCATGGGCGGCGGCAAGGGCGGCAGCGATTTTGATCCCAAAGGAAAATCCGATGCCGAGATCATGCGTTTCTGCCAATCCTTTATGACAGAACTATACCGCCATATCGGCGCAGATACCGACGTGCCGGCGGGCGATATTGGCGTAGGCGGACGTGAGATCGGGTATATGTACGGGCAGTACAAACGCATTACCAATGAGTTTACCTCCGTGCTAACGGGCAAAGGCATTCCTTATGGCGGTAGCCTGGCTCGTACCGAAGCTACGGGCTATGGCCTGGTATATTTTGCGGATAATATGATCCGCGCCAAGGGCAAGAGCTTTGATGGCGCTAAAGTATTGGTTTCCGGCAGTGGCAATGTGGCGTTGTATGCTGCGCAGAAGGCCGTCAGCCTTGGCGCTACGGTGTTGGCGATGAGTGATTCCACCGGTTATGTATACGATGCAAACGGTATCGATGTTGAGCTGATGCGTCAGCTTAAGGAAAAAGAACGTCAGCGCATTCATGTTTACGCGGATCGCGTGAAAACGGCGCAGTTCCATGAAGGCTGTAAGAATATCTGGAACATTCCTTGCGACATTGCGCTACCGTGCGCTACGCAGAATGAGCTGGATGAGGAAGCCGCAAAGACCTTGGTGAAAAACGGCTGCTTTGCCGTGGCAGAAGGGGCCAACATGCCCAGCACATTGGAAGCGACCAATGTATTCATTGAAAACAAGATCCTGTTTGCGCCGGGCAAAGCGTCCAACGCAGGCGGCGTAGCGGTATCTGGTTTGGAAATGGCACAAAACGCTTCTCGTTTGGCATGGACGTTTGAACGCGTGGATGAGGAACTGAAGAACATCATGAAAAACATCTATCAGAATGCTTCTAATGCAGCCAAAGAATTTGGTTTTGAGGACAATCTTGTGGTTGGCGCCAACATTGCCGGCTTTATCAAAGTTGCGGATGCGATGCTGGCACAGGGCATCGTGTGATTCATAGCATAAGATTCTTGCCAAAAACCCGCCGAATCGGCGGGTTTTTCTTTGATTGAGGAGACAATAAGCAATGGATGATTGCAAAAGAACATCGGCTGCTGATATAATCATCAGGAAAGAGAGGATGTATTGTGTTTATCGATAAAGCAAGAATTTTCATAAAGGCCGGCGATGGCGGCGATGGATGCGTAGCGTTTCACCGGGAAAAATATGTGCCGGACGGCGGCCCGGACGGCGGCGATGGCGGTCGCGGCGGCGATGTGTTTTTTGTAGCGGACCCGGGTATGAGAACGCTGCTGGATTTTACCTATAAGCGGCATTTCAAAGCGCAAAACGGTACGCCGGGAAAGGGCAACAACTGCACCGGGAAAAATGCAGAAGCTTTGACCATCAAGGTGCCGCTGGGCACTGTGGTATACGATGAGGATACAGAGCTGGTTATGGCAAATCTATCTGAGGCTGACCAGCCAAAGCGGGTGCTCAGAGGCGGCCGCGGTGGCCGCGGCAATGCCAGGTTTGCTACGGCAACGCGAAAAGCGCCAAGGTTTGCTCAGCCGGGAGAGCGTACACAGGGTCGTTGGGTGCGGCTGGAATTGAAGTCAGTGGCAGACATAGGGCTGGTAGGCTTTCCGAACGTCGGGAAAAGCACGATGCTGGCGGCCGTTACCCGCGCCAATCCCAAAATTGCAGATTATCATTTTACGACACTTTCTCCAAACTTAGGCGTTCTGCAAGTGGATGGCCGCTCCTACACCATGGCGGATATACCGGGCCTGATCGAGGGAGCCAGCAGCGGCCAGGGCTTGGGACATGAATTTTTGCGACATATCGAGCGTACAAGGGTGCTGATTCATGTCATTGATGCCTCGGCGTTGGAAGGACGCGACGTACTGGAAGATTACCATACCATTATGCAGGAATTATCCGAATACAATGAAGAGCTGGCCAAGCGCCCCATGGTCGTAGCGGCCAACAAGGCGGACTTGCCGATGGCAGAAGAGAATATCCAGCGGCTTAAGACGGCGCTGGAGCCTAAGGGCATTAAGGTATTTGCAGTGTCTGCCGCCGCGCACAAGGGATTAAAGGAAATGCTGCGCTGCGTGGCGGATCTGGTGGATGCCTTGCCGCCTATTGTACTGGAACCCGAAACCTTTGATGAAAGCATGCTTTGGAAGCAAAAAACCTTCACGGTGGAAAAGCTTTCGGAGGATTATTATGAGGTGCAGGGAGATTTGGCGGAGGAGATCATCCGTCGTATGTATCCTAACGACCGCGATTCCATCCGGTATTTTGGAGAACAATTGGAAAAGCAGGGCATTATTGCAGCCCTGCGGGAAAAAGGCGCCCGCGATGGAGATACCGTTTTGATGGCGGGCTATGAATTTGAGTTTGTAGAATAGGGGTAGAATCATGATTACAAGTAAGCAAAGAGCGTATTTGCGCTCCATGGCCAACCAAACCGAGCCCATCGTATATGTGGGTAAGGCCGGTATTACGGATAACCTGATAGAGCAGGTTTCGGATGCGCTGGTGGCGCGTGAATTGATAAAGGGCAGTGTGCAGGAAAACTGCCCGCTGTCTGCCAAGGAAGCGCTTAGACAGCTTTGCGAGGTTGTGCGTGCAGAGCCGGTACAGGCCATCGGACGGAAATTTGCCTTATACCGTCCCAACCACAAAGAACCGAAAATACAGCTTCCAAAGGCTTAAAATTTATCTTGCGTGCGCCTTTTTTGGCGGCTTGGCCGCAATGGATTTGTGGTCCGTATAGTATGCCACAAAGGCCAGGAAGAAGCACAAAGAGCCCATCAACGGATAGTATAGCCGCTGTCCTGTGATGAAGGAGGCGGCAAACAGAATGACGCCGCAGGAAACATAGGCCTTGACACGCGAAGCATGCAGCGCTTCGCGTTTTAATTTTTTCAGGCTTACGCGCTTTTCTTCCAGCTTTTCCAAAAGTGCCTGCTCTACCTCTTTGGCGTCTGGCAGCAGCCCCTGGCGTTGTGCCAGATCCAGGATCTTTTGTCGATTGAGTACTTGGCATTGCAGCCCTTGTAGCTCATGCAGAAAGGCATGCGCAGAATCTGTCAATGGGGCAGTCGCGATGATCAGACATTCATCTACCCCCAGCTGTTGGATCTCCCGGTAACTATCTAAAAGCTGCTGAACGCTGACCTTGTTTTCAGGATGATTCTGCAAGGCAAGAATAAAGGCCGAGTTTTCATTGGCCTCGCACAATAGCCCCAGAGGATGTTCACAGACCACCCGATACCCCATATGGCGCACCAGCTGTTTGATAAGCAGCAAAAACCGCCTTCTTGGCAGCAGCACGATCTTCTCAAAGAGGTATTCCCGCGAAAGCTCCATGCGCTTTTGCTCAATGTATTTATCCAGCCGAATGCTTTTCCATAGTGCAATGGCGCATGTGGCCATCAACATGCCTACGGCGGCCAAAATGGCGGATAGCAATACATGCGCCGTCTGCATCAGAGTAAACACATAAAGCACGGCAAAGATAACAAGGCGTAAAGCGATAAAATCAATCGACCTAGCCAAAATGCTGCGGTTTCCGTAGAGTGTTTGCCGATAATACTGGCGTAGCTGTCTATTTTCCATATCCATATACCTCCCTTGTTACGGATAGTATTGCCATAAATGGAAAAGTTAGACATTTTTATGCGATTGTTTTGCATTTGCTGTTGATTGTCGTTTATAATAAAGCCAATAGGAGGAGAGTATCACGGAAACGCAATTCACCTTTGCTTCTTCAGTGCGGATCTGCCTTGAAAAAGCACATATTGGTATTTTGGGCGGCACGTTCAATCCTGTCCACAATGCGCATATCATGATGGCACGCATGGCTCTGGCAGAGTATGATTTGGAGCGTGTCGTGTTGATTCCCACAGGCCAGCCGCCGCATAAGGAGGGAGAGCAAATTGCAAGCGCTGAGCACCGCTTGGCAATGCTTCGGTATGCGGTGGAAACGGAGCCGGGGCTTTGCGTATCCCCGATGGAAATCAAACGAAGGGGAACAACTTATACCGTGGATACTCTATACCAACTGCATGCCAGAAAGCCAGCACTCTATTCCTTTATCATTGGCGCGGATACATTGTGCGACCTGCCGAATTGGAGGGAGATTGCAAAGGTGTGTACGCTGTGTGATTTTATCGCCTTTTTCCGGGATGGCATGAATATGGAGAAAACAATGGAAGCGAAACGGTACATGGAACAAACCTATGGGGCCAAGATTCATATCAGCACTTGTAAGATTCCACATGTATCCTCTACAGAGATCCGCCGGCGTCTGTTATGCGGCCAGCCGATTTCGCAATATGTCCCTAAGTCGGTAGAGCGATATTTGCTGGAAAATGAGGTGTACCATGCCCAATAACGCTACGATCCGGAAAATTGTATCGCAGAGGCTGTCTCATCATCGAATGCAGCATACGCTAGGGGTGGAAATGACGGCTATACAGCTGGCCCGGTTGTATGGCGTAGACGAGGAAAAAGCATGTACGGCGGCTCTTTTGCATGATTATGCGAAGCAGCTGCCCTCCGATCGGCTTTTGGCAAAGGCACAGGCATATGGCTTGGAAATCGGCGATTTTGAACGAGCACATCCGGATCTGCTGCATGGCCCTGTTGCTGCAAAAATGGCGGAGGAGGAATTTGCCATACACGATCCGGATATTTTGGAAGCGATTACATACCATACGACGGGCAAAGTCGGCATGGGAACGCTGGCCCAGATCATCTATTTGGCAGACTCCATTGAGCCGCATAGGAAATTTCCAGAGGCCGATGAGCTGCGCAGGCTGAGTTTAAATCGCCTGCCGGAGGCGCTGTATCAATGCGCCCGGCACACGATGATTTACTTGGCACAGAGAAACATCCCTCAGCATCCGGCAACCCAAGAGGTGTTGACATGGTTCAAACAATTACAAGAAAAGGAGCAAAATGATGACGGAACAAGCGAAAAAGATTGCTGAATGTGTGGCCAAGGCATTGGATGCAAAAAAGGCGTCTGATATACAGATCATAGATGTGGCAGAGATGACAATTGTAGCGGAATGCTTTGTGGTAGCCTCCGGAAGCAATCCCATTCAGGTGCGGGCGCTATCCCAAGCTGCGGAGGAAGCTGCCCAAGAGCAGCTGGCGCTGTCGCCGCTGCGCAGCGACGGGTACAACGAAGGCCGTTGGGTTGTCTTGGATTACGGCGATGTACTGGTTCACATTTTTCATCAGGAGGAACGCGATTTTTACAATTTGGAGCGTCTTTGGAACGACGGAAACAATACCATCCAATTTCGTGCTTAAAAAGGAGCGCTGTGCTCCTTTTTTATTGTGATGATAAATACAGTGTCAGAGCGTCGATTCCCTGTGCTAGGCGCAGTTCGGGGTCTTGAAAATGTCCACCTGGATGGAGGATAAGCGGCGTCTGCCAAGCATCTGCTAATGCCTGCGTACATCTTTTTACCCGGGCCATTCTGGCGTTGCGTGTACGGTGCTCTTTTTGCCCAAGAGAAAGGTATAGGTACGGAGAAGACACCGAAAAGGAATGGGACAGCGCATATTCGACCCAGCCGTCAAACCATAAGGAGCCGGAAACGGAAGCGACAGAAGAAAAAAGGTCCGTATGATATATGCTATACAGAGCAAATAGGCCTGCCATTGAATAGCCTGCAATGCCCCGAGCGTCAACGGAAAAGGATAGCTGGGCTTCCATAGCAGGTAAGATATGATGGGAGAGCAATGAAAGAAAGGCGGACGCCTTTCCACCAAAATCTTGAGAGGATGCGAAAAGCCGGGGCGCCGGCCAGGGGGAAAGATCGTCATTCCAGTTCATACCGGTTACGCATGCCAGCACACACTTTTGCTGTAACAAAGCAAAGACATTCTCTCCTTGGGATTTTTGGCAGGGAAGCCAAATAACAGGAAAGGACCCTTCGGCTTCAGGAACGTATAGACATACTTGGCAATGCGCAATATCGAATGCATATTTCATGGATGATCTCCTTGTAAGGATAGAGAAAAAGCCGCAAATACGATGCGGCTTTTTGTTATCGACGCGGCCTACGCGCAGAACGAGAACGTTCATATTCGCTGGGAGGCCTTAACTGTTTACGTTGGCTTTTGTGACCAGTCCGCTTTGCGGCTTGACGGGCACGCTTGGAATCAGAGCCATAAAGCCTGCGACTGTTTCGCATTTGCCGTCTGCGTCTAGGTTTTGTCAGAATGCGGAGAATGATGACGAGCAAGAAGAAAATGCCGACGCACAGCAAGATGATGATCAAAGGGCGAAATGAATCCGATTCTACCGGCGTTTCCGTCACCACGACGGGTTTTTTTGTAACCTGTGTACGATATAGTTCTGTTCCGTTTAAAGAATAGACAGCTTGTCCTACTGTTGCTCCATCAGATACAGGAGCGGTAAGACCGGGATCCAACTCATAGCTGACTGTCAGCTGAGCACCTTCTGCATTGAAAGCATCCGCCAGATCACTGGTTGCCTGGTAATAGATCTCGCCGTCCGGCAAAATGGGCGTGAGTACAGATGGCTCGCTATCACCGGGCAAGATTGTTTGCAGCGGTGTGTCTTTAATTTTCTGCGTAAGATCGAGCACAGTGATGGTAAAGCCGTAATCCAGAAGCGCGCGCGCATCCACCCAACGCTGGTTTTGGCCGCTGGTATGGTCTCCCAACACGATGGCGATGATCTCGCGATCCCCAACCTTTGCAGACGCGGCCAAACACCCGCCTGCTGCGCTGGTAGATCCTGTCTTGATGCCAGTGGCAGCATCATAGTGATAGGGCTGGTTGGATTCCTTGGTGGAAATAAAACGGTTGCTGATATAGATCGTACGCGCATCATGGCGGTTGGTCGCGGCCATTGTGTACTCGGGCGTGGATACAACGGTACGAAAGGTTTCATTCTTCATACATTCCCGCGCCAAAAGGGCCAAGTCATAGGCGGTGGTATAGTGATTTTCATTTGTTAGCCCGTGGGGGTTGGCAAAGTGCGTATTGGTCATGCCCAATTCTTGGGCGCGCTGGTTCATCTTTTCGACAAACGCGCTGATATCCCCTCCGCCCAAATCATACGCGATGGCGGCTGCGGCGTCATTGCCGGATACCAGCATCAGCCCATATAGCAAATCCTTATAACTAAGCTCCTCACCATCATATAGGCCAACCAACGAAGAATCGCTTTCAAAAGAGGTGACTGTGCTGGGACAAACCATCGTTTGCTCCAAATCCTTGCCAGATTCCAACAAAAGCAAAGCCGTCATCATTTTGGTAAGGCTGGCTGGATTGCTGCGCGTATCCTTTTCCTTTTCTGCAAGCACTTCACCTGTCGCTTCGTCCATGAGCACATAATTGGCACAGGTCGTAGTAGGCGGCCCAGAGGATGCGGGGTCGTTTTCCGCTTGTGCTGACGCTACAGAAGGAAAAACCGTAGAAAAAAGCAGAAAGAATACGAAAAATATAGAGAAATATGGAGAAAATACTTGCTTTTTCATAAAAAAAAGTATAACAAAGAAGAGGAAAAGTGACAATAGTTTTACGGGAATAAGGCGGCAAAAATGAAAAGAGAAAACAGCTTTGGCGGACGGGGTAAGAAAAGGGAAGAATTGAGAAAATGGACAATTCTCGTTCTTTTGTTTGCAGGCCTAGCTGTGCTGGGCTACTGCTTGGATCGCTTTGTACCATCACCGGATGATATTCTGGGACCAGCAGTTCAAACCACAGCACCTATTGCAACGGATGCCTATCGGGAAACCATTCAGGTAAAAATTACGGGAAATATTCCCAAGCCGGGTGTTTATACGATGCGGGAGGGGTCCAGGGTAAAGGATTTAGTGGAAAAAGCTGGTGGCTTGCCAGATGGATATGATAAAACGCAGTTACCGATCTCCCTGCTGTCTGAACTATTTGATGGTCAGCTTGTTGTGATTCCATAGCGCTTATGGGAAAAATATGGTATACTGCTCACAGTAAAGAAGCTACAAAAAATCGGATTTGGGAGGAACGATCATGGCTTTTCGCATCCTGGCAGTGGATGATGAACCATTGATTTTAAAAGGTCTGCGCTTTTCTTTAGAGCAGGACGGATATATCGTAGAAGAGGCGTTGGATGGCCAATCGGCGCTAGATATGATTCAAAGCACACAATATGATTTGATTTTGCTGGATGTTATGCTGCCTGTTGTAAGCGGTACGGATGTGCTGCGTCAAATGCGGGAGTTTACCGATACGCCGGTCATTATGCTGACAGCCAAGGGCGATGATATGGACCGCATTTTAGGCTTGGAATACGGTGCGGACGATTACATGGTAAAGCCTTTCAATATTTTGGAGGTTAAGGCCAGAATCAAAAGCGTGCTGCGACGGACACAGATAAAAACGCCGGCCTCCAACGTAATTCAGTATAAAAATCTAATCATAGACCCCACGGCGAGAAGCTGCGCTAGGGACGGCATAGAAATCAATCTTACGGTGAAGGAATTTAATTTATTGATGACTTTGGCGCAAGAGCCAAGCAAGGTGTTTTCTAGAGAACAGCTGCATCAAGCGCTTTGGAAAAATGAAAAGGCGGACGGAAAGTATGATTTGCGCACTGTAGACGTGCATATTCGGCGTCTGCGTGAAAAGATTGAGGAGGACCCAGCACGCCCGTCTTTTATCATGACAAAATGGGGAGTTGGCTATTACTTTGCAGATCGGTAAAAAATTAAAACCCATCAAGCTTTTTTCAACCATACAGGGCCGTATCGTTGTCCTGTATGGTTTATTGTTTTTGATTGCTTTTATTTTCATCAATCTGGCGGTTAGCCAGCTGACCGGCAGCTTTTTGACCACCTCACGCATCGATAGCCAAAGCCAGGAAGTAGAGTCCATTGCAACACATCTGGCAGCGGCCACGGCCAACGGCGATGCGGAAGAACTGTATGCGCAGATGCTGTCTTCCAGCAAGCAGATCGGCGGTCGTGTGCTGGTGTTAGATACCGATGGCATAGTCTTGATGGATTCGTACGCAATGCTCAACGGGCGGCTTTTGCAGCATAAGGAAATCGAGGATATCCGCAACAACAGCCGTACTGTATCCTACGGATTTCATGAGGTAGATGGAGAAAAAGGCTCTCTGTTTGACAACGGAAAATTTTGGGCGGTGTACTATACCACGCCAATTGTATACCAATCCCGCAATGTAGGCATATTGCTCGTCAGCGTATCCATCCAGGACGTTATGGATATGGTAACGCAAACCCAGCAGGATTTTGCGCTGGTATCCATCCTGATTCTGTTGGCAATGATCATGATCGGGATCTTGATTGCCCGATGGATCTCAAAGCCCATAGCGCAGATGACAAACGCCATCCAGAAAATGTCGCATGGCGATTTCAGCGGAAAGGTAAAAATTACGGGTGCCAGCGAGATTGTGGAAATGGGCAAAACATTCAATCGAATGAGCGAACGGCTGGACAATGTAGAGAACCAAAGGAGAGACTTTATCTCCAATGCCTCTCACGAACTGAAAACGCCGCTATCCTCCATCAAGATTCTGGCGGAATCTTTGCTGTATCAGGAAAATGTGCCGGAAGAAATGTACAAGGAGTTTTTGACGGATATCAACGCTGAGATAGATCGGCTGAATTCCCTGCTTACAGATCTTTTGACCTTGGCGCAGGCCGATAACCCTGCCATGGTAATGCGTATGACTTGGGAAAACTTGGATGAGATCATCGCGGAATGCATCCATTCGTTGCAGCCGCTGGCCCAGGAAAAAAATATCAAAATTAACCATATCTGGAATGGCGTAAGTATGCGCTGCGATAGGCTGAAAATGTCCACAGCGCTGATCAACTTGATTTCAAACGGCATTAAGTATACGCCGCCGGAGGGCAGTGTGACCGTAGAGGTGGAGGAGCAAAGCCAGTTTATCATCATTACGGTTTCGGATACCGGCATTGGGATTCCGCAAGAAGAACAGGCACACGTGTTTGAAAGATTTTATCGCGTGGACCGCGCCAGGGCCAGAGACACCGGCGGTACAGGGCTGGGCCTTGCGATTGTGCAGCAGGTCGTGCGTTTGCATGGCGGGGAGATCATGCTGACGAGCACGGAAAAAAGCGGCAGCACCTTTACCATTACTATGCCTCAAGGGAGGCCGGAAGCATGAAAAAGAGAAAATGGGCGGCAGCGCTGATGAGCATGGCGCTGGCGACAGCCATGATATCCGGATGCTCTGTCATCAAAGAAGAAACTTCCCAATCAATTTACCAGCCGCAGATCAATCCGCTGGCAGGGCAGAATATTTCCGAGACAATTACATCCAACTTTTATTATGTGGTAGAGGGAGAGAACCAGCTGGCCAGCGTTTCCCAGACCATAGATGTTGCCAGCGGGGAAACAAGGGAAGAGGCTGTGCTGCGCACGCTGCTGCAAGGACCGCCGCAAAACATGGGCCTTGCCTCGGCATTGCCGGAAGGTACAGAGGTGGTGTCCGTATCCCTGGATGGGCAAACCTTAAACGTAACGATGAACAACCGCTTTTTAACGAGCACGCCTGTGGTTATGTCGGATGGTACGGTCAGTGAGTCTGCAGCAGAGCAAACGGCGATGAAAAACCGTCTGGCGCTGTATGCGGTGGTCAATTCCTTGGCAGAGTTGGATCCTTTTATTCAGGTGCAGATTTTGGTGGATAAGGACAAGGCGGGAAAAGGAACAAGGCCTACCCGGTTAGAGGTAGGGCTGACGGGTACGGGAGAAAACTCCGTTTTAGAGCCGTTGGGGAAAAACAATGATTTATTGTTGACGCCAAAAACCGCTGTTGAGATTGTAATGGATGGAGCGATGAGCAACGATAAGCAGAGGGCTTCCCGCCTGCTTTCTGGCAGCTTTGACCTAACCAACGCCGAAGCCCTGCAGGCCAAGGCAGAGCAGGCCAAGGGCAGCGTGGATTCTTATCAGATTGTAGATGTTTCAATCTCTGAAGATGGGCAGAGCGCTGTGGTATATGTAGATGTAACGCAGACGATGAAGGATGGGCAGTCCCAAAAACTGTATAATCAGGCTATCTCCGTAAAGCGGGATACTGGTATCTGGAAAGTAGAGGTGGAAAGCATTGAACCTATCCTGTTCCCGTAAAATAGCCCGGCTGTTGGCTGTGCTGATTTGCTGTGCGCTGCTGGCAGGCTGTAAGGGCAATGAGCAGGAGGACGTGTTCCCGGATATCGCACATTATACGGTGCCGGAGCAGAACTCCATGCGTGTAACGCTATACTTTCCCACGGAAGAGCCCTCTGCGTTTAGTTCAGAGGTGCGGCAGGTGGATCTGCCTTCCGGGAAAAGGCCGAGCGAGGCTGTGATAGAGCAGCTTATGCGCGGCCCGCAAGGCAATTTGCTGCCCGCCTGCCCGGCGCATTACAGCCTAAATCATGTATGGATCATCGACAACGTAGCTTATATCGATCTGCATAACAACGGAGAAGAGGAGGATGATCTTTCTCAGTTCCGTGCAGTGGCAGTTCGCACGCTAAACCCAATTTTTAATACCGATTACGTATTGCTGACGGTGGATGGCAATGTGCCGATTGGCGTTCAAAACGGATTGGAGCGCTCTAGTGAGGAAAAAGAAACAAATAAAATCCATCTTTTGACGTATTATCCGGACAAGGCAGGAGAATATCTGGTGCCAAAGCCCCGATCTTCTGACAAGCAGATGTCGCTTTGGGTCAGCGCTTTTTCACTCTTGGTTGCCGGCAATGAGCCGGAGGGAACCAAGGCCTGTTTTGATGATCAGATCAAGGTGATCAGCGGCCGTATCGAGGCGGATACGCTTTATGTGGATCTCTTTGTGCCAGAATCTCATACTTCTTCTCCTCTATGCTACGCTGCTTATGCACAAACGCTTCTGCACAATGCTAGCGGCTTAAAGCGCGTGATTCTAAGCGCCAACGGCACGCCTTTGCAGGGGATGGAGGGGATGTCGCAGAATCCTGGGGAATTTACCAAGGAATCGTTATCGGATCTTTTGGGGGCGCACATTACGGCTTACTATGGCAATGAAGACGGGCTTCTTACCGCTGTGCGCAGGGCTGTGCCGATGGAAAAAGCCAGCAATGCACTTACGCCTCTTTATGAAATGTTGAAAGCCCCTGAACAAGGAGAAACCTTGGCATCTGTTTTCCCATCTGGTATACAAGAGGAAGATATTTTAGACATCAACTACGACCATAATACTGCAATCTTAAATCTGTCCGATCATTTTTATGAAGCCGTGGGCGCATTATCTGATACGGCGGAGACACAGCTGGTGTATGGGATGGTCAATGCGTTGACAGATCACGGAGGCATCAGCAGGGTGGTGTTGCTGCAAAATGGACAGACCAGAGATTTGATGAATCAAACCGTTGTCATTGCCAAACCCTTGCTGCGGAATCCCGGGATGATTTCAAAGCAATAAATAAAATAGCGATGGGCTGCCTACAATGAGTAGAAAGGAGGATATAAACATGCGTATGGTGGATCTAATCGTGAAAAAACGCCAAGGACAGGCGCTTAGCGCAGCAGAGATTGCCTGGATGATACAGGCGTATACCGAAGGGGCGCTGCCCGATTACCAGATGTCTGCGATGATGATGGCAATCTGCTTTGCCGGAATGAATGCTGAAGAGACAGCGGCGTTGACGGATGCCATGACACACAGCGGAACGGTGCTGGATGTATCTTCGGTAGGGGCGCAGGTAGCGGATAAGCATTCAACCGGTGGGGTTGCGGATACAACGACGTTGGCCGTGGTTCCCATTGTAGCAAGCTGCGGAGTTACGATGGGGAAAATGTCTGGACGCGGCTTAGGGCATACAGGGGGTACGCTGGATAAGCTGGAAGCGATCTCAGGTTTTAGTGTAGACGTAGCGCCGCAGCGGTTTTTAGCATTGCTCCGAGAAAACGGCTTGGCCATCGTAGGGCAAAATGAGGCGTTGGCGCCGGCGGATAAAAAATTGTATGCGCTGCGGGATGTAACAGGCACGGTGGATTCGTTGCCCTTAATCGCTTCTTCTATCATGAGCAAAAAACTGGCTGCTGGGGCGGATATCATCGTGCTGGATGTTAAAGTGGGCAGCGGCGCATTTATGAAAACGCCGGAAGATGCGGCGGCGCTGGCCAAAACGATGGTGGAGATCGGCGTTCATTTGGGCAAAAAGACGGCAGCACTGATTACGGATATGAACCAGCCCCTAGGCAGCTGTATCGGCAATGCGCTGGATGTACGGGAGGCCATTGAAATTTTACAAGGTAAGCATCAGGACAGCGATTTGTTTGCGATCTGCAAACGCTTATCTGCTCAGCTTATTCGCTTGGGTGGCAAGGCTGAGGAGGAAAGGGAAGCAGAACGCATGGTGTTGGATGCGATTGCTTCCGGCAGGGCATTGCAAAAATTGGCAACGATGATACAGGCACAGGGAGGAGATGCCCGCGTATGCCAAGATACATCGAGGCTGCCTAGCGCAGAAAGAATCATTCCTGTATTGTCTCAGCAGGCTGGGTATATAGCCAAAATGGATACTCAAAGCATTGGTACCTGTGCGCAGCTGCTTGGGGCTGGCAGAGAAAAGCTGGGCGATAAGATCGACCCTGCTGTGGGCATTGTGATGAAAAAAAGAGTGGGCGACTTTGTGCGCACTGGGGATGTGCTCGCTGAGTTTCATGTAAATGAACAAAACATGCTTCAGGAAGCCATGCGGCGCTTTTTGGCGGCGTTTGCCTATTCGAAAAAACCAGTTGATCCTCCTAAGCTTGTTTATGGACTGGTAGATGAGCAAGGCTTGCACGATGAATAAATAAAGGGGGTATGCAAAAGATGGACGTGATAGCATATGGCATTCCAGTGATGGATTTGCTCATCAATATCGATCATGGTTTGGCGCCAAACGAATCGATAGACATCAACCAGACCTCTTGGCAATACGGGGGCAAAGTATCCACCGGTTTGGTGGCAACCAAGCTGCTCTGCGATTGTGAATGCAGCATGGCAGGCACCACGGGCGGCATGTTTGGTCGCTTGATTCGCCGTGAATTTGAGCGGCACGGCATTGACATTTCTCATCTGCGCCATGAGGAGGATACGGATTCACAATTTTGCGTATGCCTATCCGTTTTATCGGATAGCACGCGCAACATTATGGTGAGGCGATCTACCGTGCCCAATTACACACCAGAGGAAATACGGGCACAGTCGGCGTTTATTCAATCCGCTTCCTATGTATTTTTGGCAGATTCCAAGCCATACAGCATCGAGGTAGGAAAAGTGACCCATGAGGGCTACGGTAAGGTGGTATACGATGCCGACCGCTATTATGATGAGGGGATGCCGGAAATGCTGGCGGAGTGCGACTATCTCATTGCCAGCGAATTTGTGTACCGCCATCTTTTTGGACAAAGCCAGGATTGGGAGAAAAACTTAAGGCAGATGCGCACCATGTGCCGGCCCGGGGCCGTTGTGGTTGTGACGCTGGGAGAAAACGGCTTGGTAGGGCTGGATGAAACCGGATTTTTCAAGCTGCCCGCTTTTCGAGTAGAAGTTGTGGATACCACGGGTGCCGGGGACGTATTCCATGGGGCTTTTTTGGCGGGGCTGATTCAGGGCATGAATGTGCGGGAAGCTTGTAAATATGCCAGCGCTGCAGCCGCAATCAAGTGTACCAGAATCGGCGGACGGGCCGGGATTCCGAGTGAACAGGTCTGTAAGGCGTTTATGGAAACGGGAAAAATTGATTATACTGAGATCGATAAACGCGTGGCATATTACCGAGATCCGCCGATGGGAGAAGGCAAATAAAAAAGAGGAGCAATGCTCCTCTTTTTTATGAAATGTGTAGGCCGAAAAAATCAAGAATCCAAATCCATCTTTGCGCATTGCGGACACAAGCCGTCTAAAATCAGCCGATGCGCCGTTACCTTACAACCCATATTGCGGGCGGTTTGGTCCACATGCTCCATGTAGGGAACGGGCAGATCCACCACGGCGCCGCATCGTGTGCAGCATAGGTGATAGTGTGGCTGTGGATTGCGGTCAAACGCCTCCGGGCCGTCCATACGGCCGACCTTGGCCAGCTTGCCGAGTTTGCACAAAATATCCAGATTGCGGTATACCGTGCCCAAACTGATATTGGGATCTTCTTTGCGCAACGTATCAAAAATATATTCTGCCGTAGGGTGGGTACCGCTGTTTTGTACAGCCTCCAGAACACGGCTGCGCTGCTTTGAATTTCGATAATGCGTAGTAGACAATGTAAAACCTTCTTCTATCAGGAATTGTTCTTATTAATTATACTATACTGAAAAATTCTTCATTTAGCAAGAAATAATCTTTGTAAAATCTGGGAAAAATTCAAAACAGAGGCAAAGGAAACTTTTTACAATACGCAATTTATGGTATATTATGGACAGGATTCGATATAAAACCAAAGAGGTGTAATAGATACATGAGAAAAAAAACAAAGATCATTTGTACCATTGGCCCGGCCAGTGAATCGCCTGCTGTATTGAAAAAGCTGGTAAAGGGCGGCGCAAACGTATTTCGTCTGAATTTTTCCCATGGGGATCATGCGGAGCATGCAAAGAGGATTCAGGATATCCAGACGCTTCGAAAGGAAATGAATATGCCAATTGGCATCATGCTGGATACAAAGGGGCCGGAGATCCGCATTAAAACCTTCCAGCAAACGCCTGTGGAGCTGGCGGAGGGGGATACCTTTACGCTGACAACACGGGATGTAGAGGGCACCAAGGAAATCGTTTCCATCACTTACGAAGGATTGCCGCAGGATGTGCAGCCCGGTACGGTGATTTTGATTGACGACGGTTTGGTCGCAATGGAGGTGCTGGAGGTCAAGGACGGTACGGACATTGTCTGTAAAGTAAAAAATGGTGGACAGCTCAGCAACCGTAAGGGCGTAAACGTACCCGGCGTGGATGTAAAGCTGCCCTCCATTACGGAAAAGGATATTGATGATATTCTGTTCGGTATCCAGCAGGGGATCGATTTTATCGCTGCTTCTTTTATCCGCAAAGCACAGGATGTGCTGGAGATCCGCCAGCTATTACAGGAAAATGGCGGAGAAGGCATCCAGATCATCAGCAAGATCGAATGCCATCAAGCCATTGTAAACATTGAGGAAATCGCAAAGGCATCGGATGCCGTTATGGTGGCGCGCGGCGATTTGGGCGTTGAAGTACCGTTACAGCAGGTGCCGATTTTCCAAAAGGAGATTATCCAGCTATGTAAATCCATCGGCCGCCCGGTGATCACCGCAACGCAGATGTTGGATAGTATGATCCGCAACCCGCGGCCTACCAGGGCTGAGGTTAACGATGTGGCCTCTTCGGTGTACGATGGCTGCGATGCTGTGATGCTGTCAGGGGAAACGGCAGCCGGAAAGTACCCCGTAGAAGCACTGAGCACGATGGCATCCATCTGTCAGCATGTGGAAAACCATGCGCGTATTCTGCCTTCTTCGTCGATGGAAAAAGAAGAATACAATATCACGGACGCTGTATCCCATGCTTGTTGCGAATGTGCAAGGGATGTAAGCGCCAAGGCCATCGTGACATCCACCTCCAGCGGTTATACGGCGAAAATGATTGCTAAGTTCCGCCCGGAATGCCGGATTATTGCTACAACCCCTTCCGAGTCGGTGTACAATAAGCTATCGCTGACTTGGGGCGTAACGCCGATTGTGGCGCCGCAAAGCACTTCAACGGATGAAATGCTCAAGCAGTCTGTAGAGACGGCAAAATTGACCGGCCTGGTGCATGATGGGGATGTTGTGGTGATTTCTGCTGGTGTACCGCTGGGTGTATCGGGTACCACCAACCTGCTGAAGGTTTCTATGGTCGGCGATGTGTTGGTGCGTGGCCGCGGCATTGGTAATGGAACGGTACGCGGGCATGTGTGCGTGGCAAAAACCTTGGAGGATTGCGCGTCGATGTCCTCCCGCGATATTCTGGTTGTAAAAGAAACGGACGATAGATACCTGCCGTATATGAAAATGGCGCGCGCCATTGTATGTGAAAACTCCAACGTTAGCAGCCATACGGCCGTATATGCCATCAAGCAGGGCAAGCCGGCCATCATTGGCGCTTTGGGTATTACGGAGCAGTTGAAAACCGGGGATTCCGTTTCTCTGGATATCAGCCGTGGCCGTGTTTTCAGACGTTCATAAAATTGAATAGAAAAGCGGAAAACATGTACAAAAGGGTGGAAACACCCTTTTGTAATCTCAAGATGAGAGGAGCAAGCAGATGAAAATTCGTAAGGCGATCATTCCGGCGGCAGGGCTGGGCACTCGGTTTCTGCCAGCGACCAAGGCGCAGCCAAAAGAGATGCTGCCAATTGTGGATAAGCCGTCGATCCAGTATATCATCGAGGAAGCGGTGGAGGCCGGCATTGAGGATATTTTGATCATTACGGGGCGTAGCAAACGCGCCATAGAGGATCATTTTGACTACTCCCCGGAACTGGAACGCGAGTTGGAAAAAAAAGGAAAGCTGGATGTTTTGGAAAACCTTCGGAAGATCTCCGATATGGTAAATATTCAGTATATCCGCCAGAAAGAGCCGCGCGGCCTGGGCCACGCGGTATACTGCGCCCATTCTTTCATCAATGACGAGCCGTTTGCAGTGCTCTTGGGCGACGATGTAGCGGTGTGCAAACAGCCGGCCATTGGCCAGCTTATGGATGTATACGATGCCTATCATGCATCGGTGCTGGGCGTATCCACAGTGCCGGAAGAATTGGTCAGTAGTTACGGCATTGTAGCGCCGGACCCGGATTTTAAAAGCGATATGAAAGGCCTGTCTAAGGTGTGCGGTCTGGTAGAAAAGCCGCCGTTAGACAAGGCGCCTTCCAGAACCGCGATTTTCGGAAGATACATCATTACGCCAGGGATCTTTGAGGTGCTGGCCCGCACAAAACCGGGCGCAGGCGGGGAGATTCAGCTGACGGACGCGTTGAAAGAACTCATGCAGACAGAGGATATGTATGCCTTGGATTTTGAAGGGAAGCGTTATGACATTGGCTCTAAAATCGGCTTTTTGAAAGCAACGGTAGACTTTGCCTTGCAGCGTGATGACCTAAAGGAGCCGTTTATGGAATTTCTAAAGGAAAAAGTGAAGGCATGAAGATTATAAAAAACATTTGGTTGCTTCCCATGCGGGAAGAAGAGGACGTTATCAAGGATGCCGAACTGCATATTAAAGGGGATACCATCGTGTATGCAGGGCCGGCCAGCCACGCTCCTAGGGCACAGGCGTGTGATGAGGTCATTGACGGCGGCGCACGCATTGCCATGCCGGGCTTTGTTAACGCACATGCACACAATGCCATGGTACTGTTTCGCGGCGCGGCGGATGATTTGCCGCTTCATAGGTGGCTGACAGAACGCATTTTCCCGATGGAAGATGAGCTGGATGAAAATGCAGCCTATTGGGGCAACATGCTGGGCATCGCGGAAATGATTCGAGGCGGCACGGCCTGCTATAACGATATGTACTTCTTTACCGAGCAGGAGATTTCTGCCGTAGAGCAAACGGGTATCAAAAGCGTGTTGACGCGCTGCACAGTTTGCCCGGAGATGGATCAGAGCACCATAGAGCAAAAGCTCAGCGTTTATGATGATCTCATGGCTTATCAGGGCACAGCGGACGGACGCATTTCGGTTACGGTGTCTCCGCATGCGGAATATACATGCAGCGCGCCTTTCTTAAGGGCTTGCGGACAAAAGGCCAAGGCGCTGGGAATACCGTTGCATATCCATATTTCCGAAACAGCTTCTGAGCATGACGAGTGTATTCAGCGCCATGGAAAGACGCCGATGGCACTGCTGGAATCCCTGGGTGTATTGGAAAATGAGGTATATGCGGCGCACTGTGTGTATACCAGCCAAGCAGATCATGAAATTATGAAGGAATACGGGGTAACGGCGCTACACTGCCCGGATTCTAACCTAAAACTGGCAAGCGGTATTGCACCGGTGGCCCAAATGTCAAAAGACGGTGTAAAGCTGGCGCTTGGCACGGATGGGGCTGCCAGCAACAACAACCTGAATATGATGGAAGAAATGCAGCGAATGGTGTTGCTGCAAAAGGGGATTACGCAGGATGCAGCATGCATGACGGCAAAGCAAGCCGTGCACATTGCAACCCGGGCAGGGGCAGAGGCGCTGCATACAGGCGGCGGCGTATTGGCAGAGGGCTATAAGGCCGATATTATCCTGGTGGATACCCAAGTACCGCATATGCAGCCAATGCACAACGCGCTGCACAATCTCGTCTATGCGGCGCAAGCGGGCGATGTTTGGATGAATATGGTCAATGGCCGGGTGTTGTATCAAGCGGGTGAATACAAGACTTTGGATATTGAAAAGGTCATGGCTGAAGCTGCCAAGGCGGCAGAAAAGTGGATGTAAATAGCAAAAAAGAGCTGCTTTGCAGCTCTTTTTTGTTTATTCTTGGGCAGGCGTACTCGCCTTTACGATATTTGCATTGTGTTCAGCATCTTGAATGGGCAGGCCTTCCGCCGTGCTGCCGGTAAAGTATAAACAAAATTGGCCACCCAGCGTATTGTCCGCAACTGTAGCTGTTCCATGCGGCATCCCGCAGAAGGAAGCGGCAAAATAACGATCGCCTACCTGCACGATGCAGGCCCGCTTTTCATAGCTGGTTTGCCCACCAAAGATTTTTAGCAGCTTTTGTCCTTCTTCTGCATTGGCAGGCTCGAATTCAAGATGATGGGTGCCGCCGACACGCACGGCATTGAAATACAGCTGGCTGGAAAAATCTATGATGAGAAACTGCTGATTGGCAGCAATCATCGGGCTGATTTCCGACCATGGGGTGGTTTCTCCATATTCCCGGGGCCGCACGGTAGAGGGCTTTTCTTCCGGCGTTTTAACCTCTACGATGGCATTGCGCTGTACGCCAGCAGAATACAGCGCCTGGAGCGTTTCTTCCCCTATGAGCCCATCCTGCATCAAACTGTTCTTTTTTTGGAAAGACAAGATGGACTGCTGCGTCATGCTGACAAAATATCCCGAAGCTTTATAACGGAAGTAGCCCAATGCCCGCAAACGATCCTGTACGGCGCCTACCGTGGTGCCGCGCCCGCCGACCATCATAGGCATTTCATCCTCCCAAGGAGAAGCCTCAGGCGTACTGCTTTCAAGGGAAGCAGAGGGAGTTACGGCGGCAGAAACGTTTGAAACGGAAGGTGCAGACGGGCTAGCAGAGGGCTGGCTGCCTTGGTTACAGCTGCGAAACAAAAGAAAACCCAATACGATCATCAGGGCCGCTACGATACATAAAAGGATTTTGGGAACCTTTCGCATGAATACCTCCTGTAATAATGTCATCATTATATCATCGATGAAGTAGCCAGGCAAATCGGCCAAAATAGACGGATTGTGATATACTGTTTACACAGGAGGCGGGAGAGATGATTTGTAATTGTCCGATATGCGGAACGCTGATGGGGCAAAAAGAGCAGGGCATTGAAAGCAAATGTATCTGCCCTGCTTGCCAGCATACTTGCGATATATGCCTAGGCAGCGGAAAGATGATGGAAAAAGGCGGCCCTGTGCCGCTGGATATCCTGATGAAATACGACAACGAATAAAAAAGCGGCCGTACTTGGCCGCTTTTTTAGCTTTGCAGACTTGTTTTAAGCTGTTCTGCCTTTTCTTTTGCCTGTGTGATATCCTCTTGCTTTGCCTGCTTAACAGGGTACCATCCCTGCTTATGCATAAAATCAAAGATGGCATATTGATCCTCTGCGGCTTCCACAAAAAGATCCTGAAGCATGGTGCGAAGGTTGGGGCAGGTTGTTTCAGCAATCAGTGTAGAATAAGCGCTCATTCGCTGTTTGCAGGTAATGAGCAGGTCGTTGAGCATGGCTTTATCATCTAACGTTGTTTTTTCCATGGGGCTCCTCCTTTATTTCTGGCTGGTGATAAATTCATCTAAGCAGGCAAAGTTCTGCTTATGGTGCTGGCATACGCGGTCCAAAAGCTGCTTGGCATCGTCGCTACGCACCTGTTGGCTGTAAACTTTGGTCTTTTGATAGGACACGGCTTCGTGGTTCATCAGATCCATAACATTGTTCAGATCTTTGGCGATGACTTGCTGACCATCGGATTGTTGGTTGCTGTTCTGCGGCATATTCAAAACCTCCTCAATGATTTTGATTTAGTATCAACAAAACGCACAGATTCTATGCGGTAAGAAATCTTGGTTTTTTTGTCAAGATGCGTTATGATGTAAACAAAAGAACAAATGAGGATTACGATGGATCGGCCTGTAAAAAAACAAAAAAAGAAAAAGCTTTGCATGGATGCTGCGCTGACGTATTTGGGAACTCGGATGCGCTCGGAATACGAAATGCGGAGCTACCTGCAAAAAAAACAGTATCGCGAAGATGAGATAGAGCAAACGATAGAGCGACTAAAGGGATATGGATATATCGATGACCTGGCCTTTGCCAAAGAGATGATACGTTGTAAAACAGCGATACGGCCTATGGGGAAGCGCGCCTTACATTACGCATTGTATAAAGCGGGTGTGGATAAGGACACGATTGAAGAGGGATTAGCCGCCTATCCTGACAAAGCGGAGCAGGAGGCCTGCGATGTGCTGTGCGAAAAACTGATGCTGAAAAACGGAACAGATCGGCAAGGGCTTGCCAAAACGCAGAGGGCCTTAGCGGCCAGAGGGTTTGGCTATGAGATGGTTTCAAAAGCAATGCAAAAGAGGAGTGGGATCGAATGGGAATGAGAGACAGGATACTGGCGCTGATGATGCAAAATCAGATCGGCTATCTATCGGGAGAGCAAATCGCCGCTGAGTGCGGCATTTCTCGTGCGGCAGTCTGGAAGCACATCGATCAGCTCAAAAAGCTGGGCTGTGCCATAGACGCAAAGCCGAACTGCGGATACAGGCTGGTTTCTCTGCCAGACTCATTAGATCCAACCATTGTAAAAACTTTTGATTTCTCCGGACTGTTGAAATCCGATGTCGTATTGAAGCATTTTGAAAGCGTAGATAGCACCAATGAGGTGGCCAAACGATTTGCCGCCAAAGGAGATAAGGACAAGACCGTTTACATTGCCGAGGAGCAAACCGCGGGCAGAGGAAGACTGGATCGGAGCTGGACAAGCAAAAAGGGTGCCAATCTGATGTTTACCATCTTGTTACGGCCGACCTTTAGACCGCAAGATGCATCAAAGGTGCCGATTATTGCGGCGGTAGCGGTGGCGCAGTCCCTCCGCAACTTTACCAGACTGGATGCCCAGGTAAAGTGGCCCAACGACGTGCTGATAGGGACCAAGAAAATCTGTGGTATTCGGTGCGAGATGGCGGCGGATTTTGACCGGGCAGAATGGCTGATTGTAGGGATCGGGGTAAATGTGAATCAGACGGTGTTCCCAAAAGAGCTGGCGGATAAGGCAACGTCTGTACGAGCGGAATCCAACCGGAATACATCTAGGCCGCAGCTGCTGCTTTCTATCCTAAGCGACTTTTTTGATCTGTATAAAAAAACCTTTGAAGAAGGCGGCTTTGATGATGTAATCGTGGAGTATACAAAGATGAGCGTATTGTTCCAGCAGATGATCACAATACAGGCAGGCGGACGCGAAACGCATGGACGCTGCATCGGATTTGATAGGGAAGGCTGCTTGATCATGCAAAATGAACAAAACAGACGGGTTCGGATCATGGCAGGCGATGTGAGCATAAGGAGTGAAAAGACCTATGTATAGCGGAAATATCACAGAAGTACAGGGGATTACAGCGGCGCATATGACGGATGAAAAGGCAAGAACGGGATGTACCGTGATCCTGGCCAAGGAAGGCGCCGTGGGTTCGGTGGATGTGAGAGGCGGAGGCCCGGGTACCAGGGAAACGGATGCGTTTGCGCCAATCAATCTGGTGCAGCAGGTGCATGGCGTATGCCTAAGCGGCGGCAGTGCATTTGGATTGGCCGTAGCAGACGGCGTAATGCGTTATTTGGATGAGCAGCAGATCGGATTTGATACTGGGGTGGCAAAGGTTCCCATTGTGGGCGGCGCGGTACTGTTTGATCTGGCCTATGCAGCGCCGGGAAAGCGGCCTACGGCGGAAATGGGATACCAGGCCGCGGCAAAAGCGGACGGCACACCGCTTGCACAGGGGTGTTTTGGGGCCGGTACGGGCGCTACGGTGGCAAAGATGCTGCCAAACTTACAGCCGAAAAAGAGTGGATTTGGCACGGCGTCGATGAAGATAGGCAAAGCGACCATCGCCGCTGCGTTTGCAGTCAATGCATTGGGGAATATCTACGATTATAAGACAGGCGACCTGATTTGCGGATATACGTTGGATGAGCAAACAAATGCGATGAAAAAGATGTGGAATGGACAGAATACCACCATTGGCGTCATTGCTACGGACGCAAAATTGACCAAGACGCAGGCGCATAGGCTGGCAATGTTGGCCCATGACGGATATGGAATGGCAATTCGGCCGGTTCATACCATGCACGATGGCGATACTGCGTTTTCGTTGGCGACAGGAAAGGTAGAGGAAAATCCAGATCTAATTTTTGCGTTTGCAGCGGAGGTAACGGCACGGGCGATTGCCAATGCTGTATGGACGGCCAATCAATAGAATGGATGATGAAATGGGGGCCGATCAGATGGAGCTGATTTATACAGGGAATGAGATTAAAGAGATGGATCGCCAAGAAACAAAGGGAGGAACAGAGATCCTATCTCTGGTGGAAAAGGCGGGCGAGGCAATAGCCGCGCAGATAGAACAAATGCCCCAAGGGCCGATTTGCATTTTTTGTGGGGCTGGCAATAATGGCGCGGATGGTTTATCAGCCGCGCTGCTGTTGGCGAGGACCAGAAAGGTAAGCGTGCTTTTTTTTCATGAGCATGCCGTCAACTCTATGATGCGCAGCTTATATGAAGCTGTGGTGCAGTCCGGTATAGAGTCATGGGAGATAGAGAACGAAGCACAGATCCCAGAACAACTGACCGTCGAGCAAGGCATTGTGGTGGATGCGCTTTTGGGGGCGGGCAGTAACCGCCCTGTGCAGGGGCTTTTGGCCAAGGCGATAGAGAAGATCAATGCCCTGAAAAGCAAAGCGATGGTCATAAGCATAGATATACCAACGGGAGTATTCCCGGACACGGGCACTGTTAAAGGGCCGGCAGTGTGTGCGGACATTACCTATTCACTGATGGGGCATAAGCCTGGCGTGCTGCTTTATCCAGGGGCAAAGCATGCGGGGCGGGTGGTATTGTTGCATCCGTTTCAAACACAGTATAGAGCGCCAAGGCTGCGCTTTGTCGTACAGCCGGAAGCGTTTCCAAATTTAAAAAGAGATAGATTTTCCCACAAGGGAACATATGGAAAGCTTGCGATTGTGGTGGGTTCTGATGGCATGTACGGTGCGGGTGAATTATGTGCACGCGCTGCACTGCGCAGTGGTGTAGGCATTTTACGGATGGCAAGCCCGCAAGCAACGGCCATGGGATACAGAAACAATCTTCCTTGCGCGCTGGTTCGTACGCTACCGGAGGAAAACGGCGGGTATGCGCCGTGTAGAAAAGATCTGGAGACGCATTTTGAGGGCGCAACGGCGCTGGCAGTTGGATGTGGCATGGGAAAAAGCAAGGGCGTTTGGCCGGTGGTATTTCAGGCTTTACAGACAAAAAAACCCTGTGTAGTGGATGCAGACGCTCTGAATGCTTTGGCGCGAGCCGGCAAACAGGCCTGGCCATACCTACATGAGGAAGCCATATTAACGCCGCATCCTGCAGAGCTGGCTCGGTTGTTGCAAACAGATACCAGCGTTGTGCTGATGGATGCGATGCGTGCTGCCGAGGCGCTCGCAATGAGCACGAGCGCGGTGGTGTTGTGCAAAAATGCGAGCACCATCATAGCGGGCCCCAAATATACGGCGGTGGTGACGCGTGGATGCGCCGGTATGGCAAAAGGGGGCAGCGGGGATGTGTTGGCTGGATGCATGGGCAGTTTGTTGGCGCAGGGATACAGCGCGTTTGATTCTGCGTGCATGGCGGCCTATATCTGCGGAAGGGCAGGCGAATTGGCACAGGAAGCTTATGGCGATGTCTCAATGCTTCCGACGGATACAATAGAGATGCTGCCGCGTGTATTTATGGAATTGGAAAAATAGGCCTACTGGAGAGACTTACAGTTTCCTTTTTCATAGCAGACAAGCACCGGAACCATCGAACCTGCGTACTATGTAGTGTATCTACAAAAGAGTAAACGCAGGTGAACGAGATGATTCAAAGAGGTGAAATCTATCTGGCAAAGCTCTCTCCTGTGGTTGGCAGCGAACAGGGGGGCATAAGGCCCGTTGTCATTGTGCAGAACAATAAGGGCAACAGGTTTTCGCCTACGGTGATCGTGGCTGCGATCACTTCCAGCAAAACCAAACCGAACCTGCCCACCCATATTCGCATAATGCCTGAGGAGAGTGGGCTGAAAAAGCCTTCCATTATCCTTTTGGAACAAATTCGAACGTTGGATAAATCCAGGCTGATTGAAAAAATCGGGTGCTTGGCACAGGAAAAAATACAGGAGCTGGATACGGCGCTTACGGTAAGCTTGGGTTTTACGGAAAGCATTTAACATGATATAATACACGGGAGGGCATACAAGCCCTCCTATTTTTGCGTCACTAAATTTATAAAGGGGAGTGGATCGATAGGAATGAAGCAGGTAATCAAAAATCTTATTATTATCGCGATTGGCGGCGCTTTGATGGGGTTTGCTATGACAATGTTCTTTATTCCGAACAAAATTGCGCCAGGAGGATTCAGCGGCTTAGGAACAGTATTTTATTATTTGTTTCATTGGCCGGCAGGTACGGTAATCTTCCTGATGGATCTTCCTCTTTTTCTGATTGCATGGAAAAAATATGGGACAAGCTTTTTGCTATACTCGGTGTACGCGGTAGCGGTTTCCAGCATTTTTACAGACTATGTGCCGGCACCGGTGATTACAAACGATATCATGCTGGCCAGTATTTTTGGTGGTATCGTGCAGGGAGTAGGTCTGGGGCTAATCATCAAGGCAGGCGGTAATACGGGGGGTACGGCCCTGCTGGGGCAGTTGCTTCATTCTGCGCTGCCGCAGGTAAATCTTGCTTGGATGATCTTTGCAGTCGACTGCTTGGTCGTTATTTTCAGCGCCGTGGTATTTGGCATAGAGATCTCCCTATTTGCCTTTATCGCTTTGTATGTCTCCAGTAAAATGCTGGATCTTGTTTTGGAAGGATTATCGGGCGCAAAGTCCATCTATATCATTACGGACCATGGACAAGAGATTGCGAACAAGGTTTTGTATGATATGGAGCGCGGCGTTACCAATCTTTCGGCAAAAGGGATGTATAGCGGGAAGCCGAAAGATGTGCTGTTGATAGTGCTGCAAAGCTCGAATGAGGTTATCAAGCTAAAGACAATTGTGAGTACCATTGACGAAGATGCCTTTGTCCTGGTGGTGGATGCGCGTGAGGTGTTGGGAGAGGGCTTTGCTCCGCCCACCTCGCATTGAGAAAAAGCCATGATTACGATTGTATCTGAAAATGAGCATAAGACTGAACGCATCGGGCGCTGCTTTGCCAAAACGGCGCCCAGCCGCTGTTTGGTATTTCTTAAGGGAACCTTGGGCGCTGGCAAAACAGCATTTGCCAGAGGCGTCGCCCGGGGGCTTGGCGTGGAACGCAATGTATCATCCCCTACTTTTACACTTGTCAATGAATATCAAGGGCAAAGAGGGGATCTTATCCACATGGATTTGTACCGCTTGTTGGATCAGCCGGCAGAGGAGCTAGGATTGGAAGAATATTTTCAACGACCAGGCATCTGCCTAGTGGAATGGCCGGATGTGCTGGAAGGATGGGAATGCCCGGACGTCACCATTTCCATCGAACAGACTGGGCTGGAACAGAGAACTTTTTTCATCCTGGCAGAGGAAGAATTGGAACAACAGCTTCAGGAGGCATTTGCATGCGAATTTTAGCGATTGATACCACAGGGCCGGCAGCAAGCGCTGCTGTTTACTGTGATGGCCAGGTTCATCAAACCTATTTGGAGGATGGGCATACGCATAGCCAGAAGATACAAGCGCTGATTGAACAGGCAATGCAGGAAGCAGGCCTATCGCCCAATATGCTGACAGGCATTGCTGTAACAAACGGCCCGGGAAGCTTTACGGGAATTCGCATCGGCGTCTCCATGGCAAAGGCGATGGCGCAAGCTTTGTCGCTGCCCTTGCTTGGCGTCAGTACGCTACAGGTGCTGATGCGCCAGGCGAACCGGGCGCCACTGCGCTGTGCCGTGATGGATGCTAGGAGAAAGGAAGTATATGGCGCGGCGCAATGTGGAGAAAAAACCATTATTGCCGAAAGTGCTATGCCTTTGCGAGATTTTTTGCATATCATCCAGGAAACTGGAGAATCTGCCTGTTTTGCTGGGGATGCGGTGCGCGTTTACGAAAAGGAGATCATAAATGCACTGGGAGAACGTGCGATCTTTCTGCCAGAGCCGGAACGCATCCAACAGGCCGGCACAGCGGCGCTGATTGCCGCCGATACGCCCAAGCAGCATTGGATGGACGCCTTTGCCTTAAATCCAAACTATCTGCGCATATCGCAGGCCGAACGGGAACGCTTGGCCAAGGAGAATCAAAATGAAGCTAAGAAGGCTTGAAAAAGCAGACGTGCCGCAGGTTTCTTTCTTGGAACAGGCTTGTTTTTCTGTGCCGTGGAGCCAGGCGTCGTTGTATCAGGATATCGTGAACAACGATTTGGCGCGCTATCATGGTATGTTTGATGATAAGGGAACCCTGATTGCTTATATGGGATACTGGAAGGTTTTGGAGCAGGCACATGTAACAAACGTAGCGGTAGCCCCGGCGTGGCGCAGGCGCGGCGTAGGCAAAAGACTGTTTGGTTATGTGTTGCAAAAAGCGGCACAGGAGGGGGTAGAAAGCCTCACCTTGGAAGTGCGTCCCAGCAACGAGGCTGCCTTGGCTCTGTATCGGTCCTTTGGTATGGAGGAGCAAGGGCGGCGTAGGCATTATTATTCAGACAATGGAGAGGATGCGCTGATCCTTTGGCTTTCTTCATTGCCATACCCACAAGCGCACTGACATATGTTATAATATTGCATTATAGTTTGAAAGCAGGAACACAATGGTCTTTTCTGTGGGAGATACAGAGTTATATTATAAAGTCATGGGGCAGGGGCCGCCGGTTTTAATGCTGCATGGCTGGGGCGGCTGTGCGGATAGCTTTGCGCCGGTATCGCTTCGGTTGGCCAACCTGTTTACGGTATATGCCATTGATTTTCCAGGGCATGGGCAATCCAGTATGCCGCAAAGACCTTGGAAGGTACAGGATTATGCGGGTGTTGTGCGTGCATTCATCAAGGAGATGGGCCTAGAAGGCTGTTATGTTGTGGCCCATTCATTTGGATGCCGTGTGACGCTGAAATTGGCAAGCAAGGAACCGCATCTGTTTTCAAAAATTATATTTACCGGTGGCGCCGGTATAAGGCCTAAACGGACGTTTGCGTATTATCGGCGCACATATTCATACAAGCTGGCAAAGCGCTTGGCAAAGCATAAATGGGGCGTTGGGTTGTATAGGCTTTTTGGGGTAGATGTAAAAAAACGCGTTGAGAATGCTGGTAGCCCCGAATATAAAGCGTTGCCAGAGCATATGCGCCGTACCTTTTCCAACATTGTCAATGAGGATCTAACGCCATGCTTGGAAAAGATCAAGGTGCCAACGCTGTTGATATGGGGAACAGAGGATACGGAAACGCCCCTATGGATGGGTGAAATGATGGAAAAAAAGATTCCGGATGCGGGGCTTGTAAAGCTCGAGGGGGGCACGCATTTTGCCTATCTGGAGCATCTAGAGCAGTTTTTGGCTGTGGTAATTTATTTTTTGACAAGTGAGGAGAATACATGAGCCTTACCGCAAACTTAGTGGGTTTTGGATGGGTGTGGACGCTGCTGGGCGCTTTGTTTATCGCGCTCATGATGTATTTGGCCAGCGAGGCCAATATGCAGCGTTTTCTGCACCTGCTTCAGTTGGAATCCTATCAGCTGGATGGATATGGCCGGTCTGTAAAACGCAATGCTAGGATGGATGTATGGCCGGCCTGGGGATGCGCGCTAGTATATGCGGCGTTGTGCTTGGGCGGCTTTGTGTTGCAAGCGGTCTTGCAGGCGGCTTTGTATAACTTAATCGTGGGGGCTCTGGCCCTGTGCTTGTTCGTTGCGATCTGCCTGGAAACGGGAAAACGGAAAAAACAGCAGAAACAAAAAAAGGAATATGTGCGGACAGACCGTATGAAACGCCTGGAACGCTGTACGAAAATGGTATTGGCGGCAGTTTCCCTAATCTGCGTTTTGCTTGGATGGGCCGTCATAGCGATGACGATAGATAGCAGCGTGATGGTGGCCGCTCTTGGGTGCTTTGTTGCAGCAATTCTCTCAGCGCTTCCAGTATGCATGTTGCCGCAGTGGGTTGTGTTGGCGGCTATGTTGAGGCAACGACCGGAGCAGAAGATCAACCGACGGTTTGTAGAGGACGCCGTTCGAATCATAGACAGTAGAGATGACCTGATCCGCGTCGGTATTACGGGAAGTTATGGGAAGACCAGCACAAAATTCGTGCTGGGAACGATCTTGCAGGAAAAATATGATGTGTTGGTACCGCCCAGCAGCTATAATACGCCGATGGGCGTTACGCGTGTGATTCGTGAGATGCTCAACAATAAGCATGAGGTATTTATATGCGAAATGGGCGCCAGGCGCTGTGGAGAGATCAAAGAGCTGTGCGATATTGCAAAGCCAAAGTATGGGATCTTGACCAGCATTGGCAACCAACATTTGGAAACTTTTGGAAGCATTGAAAATATCCAGAAAACCAAATACGAACTGATGCAGAGCCTGCCTGCAGATGGGAAAGCGTTTTTCCCGGCAGACGGAGCTTTGTGCGAAGATCTGTACCGTCAGCATACCGGCCCCAAGTGCTTGTTTGGGTTGACGGAGGATTGCGATGTTCGTGCTGTAAACCTGGATGTAGGGCCTTTCGGCAGCGAATTTGATTTGCAGATTCGAGGGGCGGATAGCGTACACTGTACCACTGAGCTGTTGGGAAAACATAACATTATGAATGTGCTAGGTTGTGCGGCGGCAGCGTATGAATTGGGATTGACGCTGGAGCAGATTGCGGCTGGGATCCAAAAGGCGGAGCCGGTGGAGCATAGATTGCAGCTTATCAACCCAAACAACGGGACGCTTGTCATAGACGATGCCTTTAATAGCAACCCCAATGGAACCAAGGCGGCGATGGAGGTGCTCTCCATGTATACGCAGTTTAGAAAGATCTGTGTAACGCCCGGTATGGTAGAATTGGGAGAAAAGGAAGAGGAAGAGAACCAAGCCTTTGGGGAAAGAATGGCGGCTGTGTGTCAATTTGTCATATTGGTAGGACAGACCAGAGCGATCCCTATCAAACGGGGCCTGCTAAAGGCAGGTTTTCCAGAGGAAAATATATTTGTGGGTGACAATTTAGACCAAGCAACGGAGATTTTAGGTGCATTGATTCGGCCGGGAGATGTCGTTTTATTTGAAAACGACCTGCCAGACCACTATGAGCATTGAGAGGAGATACGGGCATGAAGACAAAGCTGGCGGTATTTTTTGGCGGCAGGAGCGTAGAACATGATGTATCTATCGTCACTGGGCTGCAAGCCATTGAACATGTAAACCTGGAAAAATATGAGGTAATCCCCGTGTATTTGGCGCGCAATGGCGCCTGGTATACAGGGGAAAAGCTGTTGGATGTATCCATCTTTCAGGAATTTGAAAAGCACGAGGCGGAAGTAACGCAGGTTCGCCTGTCTACGGTGCCAGGAGAGGGACTTTTGACAGATAAAGGCGCCTTGGCTGTGGATGTGGCGCTGCTGTGTATGCATGGCTTGCATGGAGAAGACGGCACCTTGCAAGGCCTATTAGAGTTGGCGGATATTCCCTATACAAGCCCCTCGGTGGGGGGATCGGCAGCAGGCATGGATAAGGCATTGATGAAAAAGGTATTCGCGGGTTGCGGATTTCCGATGATGCCGTCTATCGATGTAACGCGCCATGCCTACCAGATGGCCGATGAGCAATGGCTGGCAAAGATGGAAGCGCTTGGATATCCATTGTATGTAAAGCCTGCTAACTTGGGATCGTCCATCGGTATTTCCCGGGTAGAAAATAGGGATGCGCTGAAGGACGCGATTGATCTTGCTTTTGCCTACGATAGAAAAGTTGTGGTAGAAAAGGGTGTTGCAGATGCTATGGAAATCAACTGTTCCGTTCTGGGTATAGCAGACGACTGCCGTGCCAGCCTATGTGAAAAACCGCTGGGCTGGAAGGATTTTTTGACCTTTGAGGATAAATACCTGCGCGGCGGCAAGGGAAAAAATGCAGCCACGAGACAGATCCCTGCGCCCATTGAAGAGACTATGACGGACAGGATCCAGACCCTGGCCAAACAGATTTTTACGGAAATGGACTGCAAAGGGGTTGTGCGGATCGACTTTTTGGTGGATAATCAGACAGGTGAGCTGTATGTAAACGAAATCAATACCATCCCGGGGTCTATGGCGTTTTATCTTTGGGAGCCCTGTGGGCTTTCGTATGAAGCGCTGATCGATGAGCTGGTAGGGATCGCAAAATGTGCAGCTGAAGAAAAAAAGAAGAACAGCTATGCTTACGATTCCGCGATTCTCCAAAAGGTGAGAAGCGGCGGTGCGAAGGGCATAAAAGGAAGCAAAGGCACGAAATAACCAAAGCGGAAAGGCGGAGCTTATGAGACGTTTAGGCTATTGGCTGATCGGGTTGATCATTCTTTCTTTCGTGAGCAATTTTTTCCTGCCATATGCGGGCCTTGTATCCGTATTGGGATATGTGGTTACCATTGTGTTGTGGCTTGCCTACTATGGCTACTTTTCCTTTGGCATTTTGATGGCAGGGAAATGGTATCTTGAGCGTGAGCAGGAAAAAGAGAGTGGGATAGAAAGAAAACCCAAGAGCAAACGGATCAAACATAAGGATAAAAACGGCAGAAATAAGCCCGGTGCGCATACAGGGCAGCAGCGCCGGCGCAGAGAGGTGCGCCATCGTTATTATACGGTGCCACCTCATGTGGTAGGCCGATATAAGGACGAATGATATTATTGTTCACTAAGGAGTGAGACGGTTGGAGAAAATCCAAATGAAGACCCCTTTGGTCGAGATGAATGGCGATGAAATGACTCGCATCCTTTGGAAAATGATCAAGGATGAGCTGATTTTGCCTTATATCGATTTAAAGACCGAAGCATATGACCTGGGGCTGCCAAATCGTGATGAGACGGATGATCAGGTAACGGTAGATGCCGCCAATGCCATTAAAAAGTATGGCGTAGGCGTGAAGTGTGCCACGATTACCCCCAATGCCCAGCGCAAAGAGGAGTATGATTTAAAACGCTTGTATAAAAGCCCCAATGCCACCATCCGTGCTTTACTGGATGGTACGGTTTTCCGTGCTCCCATTGTGGTAGAAGGCATTGACCCTATTGTGAAATGCTGGGAAAAGCCCATTACACTAGCACGCCATGCCTACGGAGATGTTTATAAGGCGGTAGAGATGCGCGTTGATCATCCGGGTACGGTCAAGCTGGTGTATGAAGGAGAGGATGGCGGACAGGCCGTGATCCATACCTTTGAGGGGCCTGGCGTGGTACAGGGCATGCACAATACCGATCATAGCATTCAATCGTTTGCCCATGCCTGCTTTAACTATGCTCTGCAAACAAAGCAGGATCTTTGGTTTGGCACAAAAGATACCATTTCCAAAGTGTATGACGGCCAATTTAAAAAGATATTCCAAGAGGTTTTTGACAGCGAATATAAGGAGAAATTTGAGCAGGCTGGCATTGCCTATGAGTATACGCTGATCGATGATGCTGTGGCGCGGGTGATGCGCAGCAAGGGCGGATTTATCTGGGCCTGTAAAAACTATGATGGCGATGTGATGAGCGATATGGTCGCTACGGCCTTTGGCTCTTTGGCGATGATGACAAGCGTATTGGTTTCCCCGGACGGTTTATACGAATATGAAGCCGCGCATGGCACAGTGACTAGGCATTATTATAGGCACTTAAAGGGAGAAACAACCAGCACCAACCCGATGGCAACGATTTTTGCATGGACGGGCGCATTGAGGACAAGAGGAGAGCTGGATGGGATCGATGCGCTCCCGGCCTTTGCAGATAAAATGGAAAAGGCTTGCCTGGATACCATAGCAAGCGGAAAAATGACGGGAGATTTGGCGGCAATGACATCTCTGAAACATGCACAAACGCTGGATTCTCTATCTTTTATCAAAGCGATTCGAGCAACATTTGACGCTATGTAAGAGGAGGAAAAAACATGTCTTTATATAGTGATTGGAGAAATTATCTAGAAAATTTAACGGATGACCAAGCGGAGGGCTTTCAGCACGATTATTATGAGCAGGAAGAAAAGCTGTATCAGAAGTTGCTGGCTCAGTACCCCGAAAAGATAGAGGGCACTTTTCAAGAGCTTACGGAAAAGTATGAGTTCAAACCGATGATCTTTGCCGGGTTTATGGATGGCATCAATGATAGTCTCAACAACCCGTACAAGCTGGAGGACTTAAAAGAGGATACTAAGATCGTTTTGGATGTGGATTTTGAAAAGCTGTATGCCAACATGTTGGAAGCAAAAGCACCGTGGCTGTATAATCTGGACGAATGGAACAATGTTTTTTCAAAGGAAAAGCGTCAAGAGATCACAAAGCAGTATCATTTGAGCAAGCAGGCTGTTAGCCATAAGATTGACAGAAATGCACCATGTCCCTGTGGAAGCGGGAAAAAATATAAAAAATGCTGCGGAAAAAACGCATAATAAAAAGAGCAAGGCACATTTTGCCTTGCTCTTTTGCATAAATTCTTCCATTTCAAGCCAAGCTAGGGTTAAAACCGAGGAAAAGAGGGATGGAATGAAACGAAAAGTTTTTGCTTGCTTGGTAAGCTTGGCAATGCTGGTATCGCTGTCAGCCTGTGGGACGGTGGAGAACAGCCCAATGGAATCTGCTCCGCAGACAAGTGCAACGGCCCCGGCTGTGGAGCCGACGGGAGGACAGAACCAAACAACATTGTCCCCCCAACAGCCGCAAGCGACGGCTCCAGATGACACAACCACAACGCATCAACCATAAAAGGCGTCAAAACGCCTTTTTCTTTTTGAGAAATGTTTGAAAATTTATATATTATACGGTATACTATCATGGATGTGTAAATTTGGCGGAGTTTGTCCGCAATAGAAAGGGAATGTGATTGGTATGAGCAAGGGTTTGAAAATAGCGATAGGAATCATTTTGGTCATCGCAATTTTAGCTTGTGCTTACTTTTTATATCAGTCCATTTTAGGGGATTCCAATAAGGCGGCGGAGCCTTCGCAGACGCCATTGCCCATTCCGACCTTGGCGCCCGCGCCTGTTGTAACGCCTACGCCAACAGCAGACGGGATGACGGCAACGACGCCGCCAGCCAGTACGCCGGGAACGGGAACGGTCATCAATGGCCAATGATCCATAGTGTCAAAAGCCCCTTTATACGTGAAAGGGGCTTTTTTATTGAAGGGACAAGGAGGATTTTTTTGCAGCAAACGATTCATGGCAACATAGCAGGACTCAATAAGGCTACGATCTCCCAGATAGAAACGCTTTATAGCTTTACGATGGATAAAAGCGAATTTGCTTCCTTGACGCTGTTGGAGACAATGGCACAGCTGACGGCAAAGACAAACCGAGAGATTTCTGTTTTGATTGCTCGTGATGGCACGGTGAAGGACGTATCCATCGGCCATTACAACAGAGCAGAGATCCCGGAGCTTCGTACGATGCGCAGCGTTACCAGACTTTGCGGCGTACGTTGCATCCATACGCATCCCAATGCATCAGGCATGCTTTCTGAAGTCGATATGAATACGCTTCAGCAGCTTAGGTTAGATAGCATGGCGGCCGTTGGCGTCAAAGAGGGGATGCCATATCAGCTATTTGTTGCCTTTTTAACAGGGCAGCAGCCCCCTGTACGCATGATAGGCCCCATTCCTCCCCAGGCGATCGCATTGCCGCGATGGATGGAGGAAATCGTGCAAGCGGATAGAGCGGTAGGCAGATTTGAAGCCTATGCACCGAACCAGGGACCGCCCAAAGCGGTGTTGGTTGGTATGGCAGAGGAAGGTATGGAGGAGCTCTCTGAGCTGGCAAAAACGGCCGGGTATCAGGTGATCGGTACCGAGGTGCAGAACAAAGCGCACCCGGATAGCGCTACTTATGTGGGACGTGGAAAGGTAGCGGAATTGGTATCGATGAAAGGAGAAAAAGGTGCAGAGGTCTTTATTTTTGATGAAGAGCTTTCCCCGTTGCAGATACGAAACCTTGAATATGAGACAGGGGCGAAAATACTGGATCGCACAGCCCTGATATTGGAGATCTTTTCCATGCGTGCAAAAAGTAGGGAAGGAAAGCTTCAGGTGGAGCTGGCCCGCTTACAATATGAGCTGCCAAGGCTGACAGGACAGGGGCAATCGCTCAGCCGACAGGGCGGCGGCCGGGGCACACGCATGGGGGGAGGCGAAGCAAAGCTGGAAACGGACAAGCGCCGCATTCGCAGACGCATCTTTGAGCTGAAAGAGGAAATACGCCTTTTGGCCCAGCAAAGGCAGACACAGCGGGGAAAACGTATGACGGGCGGCATCCCTACCATCGCTTTGGTTGGCTATACCAACGCAGGGAAAAGCACACTGCTCAACACGCTGTCAGGTGCAGATGCATTGGCAGAGAATAAGCTGTTCGCTACGCTGGATCCTCTAACACGAAGGGCAGAGATCAATGGCCAAGAGGTGCTTTTGACGGATACGGTTGGATTTGTGCAAAAACTGCCGCATGAGCTGGTGGATGCATTTCGGTCCACTTTGGAGGAAGCTGTACATGCGGATCTTCTCTTGCATGTTGTAGACGCTTCACATAAGGAGAAAGAACGGCAGATGGAGGTGGTAGACGAGGTACTACATCAGCTACATGCACATACCATTCCGCGTATTCTTGTATACAACAAAGCGGACGTGGCTGGTTTTGCAGCGCCAAGGGACGCTGTGGCGATCAGCGCAAAAACCGGACAGGGATTGGAACACTTGTTTGTATGCATTCAGGAACGGCTTTCGGAATCTTGGTGGAAGGGCAATATATTGATCCCCTATCATAGGGGGGATGTAGCCGCGCAGGTGCATGCGTTTGGAACGATCTTAAAAGAATCTTATTTGGAGGAAGGCACAGAGATAACGTGTAAATTGCCAAAAGGCCGCTATCAGCAGATTATAAAGCAGCTGCAATAAAAGAAAACCGGAACCTTGGCTAGGATTCCGGTTTTATGTTTGCAGAGGAAATATTATCTGTACACGCCGCGACGGATCTTTTCATTCATCTTTCGAATGCTGTGCGCAGAATACAACGCTAACACAATGGTGACGCATACACCGATGATTAAATATAAAATATCATAGGTAATCAACGCCGCAACGCACAAAGCTAGTGAACAGATCCCTGTCGCCACATAAGGCCAGGCAAACTCCTTGGCAAACTTGCTTCTGTTTTTAATGCGGGCATCCAGCTCAGGGGTCATTTCTCCAAGCATGAGGAATACCTTTTTTACGCCGATATAATATGCGTACCAAAGGCTAAAGACTCCATAGATAAGATACATCACGGTGATGATGATAAAGCCGATACCCAGTTCGTTTCCTTGCAATTCGCTTCCTCCTTCAATCAAAACTCAAGCTTTTCTGCCAGGAAGGCCGGCAATTCATCCTGATGTATGCGAATCTGTTCCATGGTATCACGGTCACGTACGGTAACCGTACCGTTTTCCAGTGTATCGAAGTCTACTGTGATGCAGTATGGCGTTCCGATCTCATCCTGCCTGCGATACCGTTTCCCAATGCTGCCGGACAAATCGTATTCTACATTGTAATGTGCAGACAATTTTGCATACAAAGCCTCGGCTGCTGGCGCCAACTTTTTTTGCAGAGGCAGGATGGCAGCTTTGACAGGCGCAATCACCGGATGGAAACGAAGAACAACACGGGTATCCCCGCCTTCCAGCGTTTCTTCATCATATGCATCGCACAAAAGGGCCAGTGTTAAGCGATCCACCCCGACGCTGGGCTCAATGCAGTAGGGAACAACCTTTTGACCGGTGGTAGGATCCATATACTCCAGCGCTTCGCCGGATTCCTTAGCGTGGGCCTTTAAGTCAAAATCCGTGCGGTCCGCAATGCCCCAAAGCTCCTTGACGCCAAATGGATAACGAAATTCAATATCCGTTGTGGCGTTGCTATAATGGGACAGCTCGGCTTTGTCATGATCGCGCAAAGAAATGCTTTCCTTTTTTAGGCCGATAGAGTATAGAAAATTTGTACAGAATTCTTTCCAATAGGAGAACCACTCCAAATCTTCGCCAGGCATACAGAAGAATTCAAGCTCCATCTGTTCGAATTCACGAATGCGGAAAATAAAGTTGCCAGGCGTGATTTCATTGCGGAAGGACTTACCAATCTGCCCAATGCCAAAGGGAAGCTTTTTGCGCGTGGTGCGCAGCACATTTTTGAAATTGATAAAGATCCCCTGTGCCGTTTCCGGGCGAAGATAGATTTCAGAGGTGCTGTCCTCCGTTACCCCCTGGAAGGTTTTGAACATCAGATTAAACTTGCGGATACCGGTAAACGAATGGCCACCGCATTCCGGACAGGGAATTTGGTGCTCTTCTATATAGGCTTCCAGCTCTGCGGCCGTCATACCATCCACCTTGACGTCCAAGTTGTTTTTCGCGGCATATTCCTCGATCATCTGATCGGCACGAAAACGCGCCTTACAGGAGAGGCAATCCATTAACGGATCGGAAAATCCGCCCACATGGCCAGAGGCTACCCACACCTGAGGATTCATGAGAATGGCGCTGTCAAGCCCCACGTTATACGGGCTTTGGCGCACGAATTTTTTCCACCAAGCCTGCTTTACGTTGTTCTTCATTTCTACGCCCAGCGGACCGTAATCCCAAGAGTTGGCAAGGCCGCCGTAGATCTCGGAACCAGGATAGACAAAGCCCCGACTTTTGCATAGCGCAACCAGCTTTTCCATTGTAACCGTCGACATAGTGCAATTCCTCCAAAATAAACGGATAGACTCCGAAAAATATTCTACTGCTTATCATATCAAAAAAAAGAAAAAAAGCAAAGGGAGAAACTTTCTTTGCACCTTTTGCCCGCGGCCATCGTAGTATAAAGCGAACTGACAATCAAGCCGGTTCAAAAGTATTTTTCTCAAGGAGGAACATTTTATGGGTTGCTTTGGTGGAAATGACAATTGCTTACTGTACATTCTTCTGTTGTGCTGCTGCTGCGGTGGAAACGGCTGCGGAAACGGGTTCGGCGGTTTCGGAAATGGCAACAGCTGCTGCGATCTGATCATCTGGTTGCTGCTCCTGAGCTGCATCTGCGGCGGAAACTCCGGTTGCGGCGACGCAACGCCTTTTGGCGGTAGGGGCTGTGGCTGCGGCTGCTAAGCGGTCTTAACGCTCCTGAAAAGGGCTGGGAAACCGGCCCTTTTTTCTTGTAATCTTGTAAGTAGAATACTATTTGCTGTTTCGCTTATCATAAACTATAACGAATCCGACCAAAAGGGAGTATGGGCGTGAAAGCAAATATAAAACGGAATATCATGTATGCGGTATGGGCCGTAGCCTGGGTTGCGGTTGCGGCACTGCTATCCTATCTTTGGAATGATACACAGAGCCAATGGTATATGTCGCTGGTAAAACCAGCCTTTCAACCGCCTGGTTTTGTGTTTGCCATAGCCTGGAGCATTCTGTATGCGCTGATTGCCGCCGATCTGTTTTTATTGTTTCGGGCAGGAGGATCAGCCAGGATTATCTATCCTTTGATACTAACCTTATTTTTAGGCGCGTTGTGGAATTATGCTTTTTTTGCCAAGGAAAATGCCTCGGCGGGCGTACTGATTTTGGCGCTTGCTGTGGCTAGCTGCATATATACGGTATGGCAGGCCTATAGAAAAAGACCGCTGTATGGCTGGCTGCTTTTGCCCTGGCTGCTGTGGCAATCGTACGCGTTGGTGCTCAACTATACCATCTATATGATAAATTAAAGAGAAGTTAGCAGAGGAGAAACGGGCGTAAAACTGCGCCCGTTTTATTGTTTTATCCCGACAGACCTGGTATAATAAACGCAACTTTTGTCTAATTCTGAAACGCTGGGACGAAGTTTTCATTGGCCCAATGCAGTTTATAAGGCTGGGGCGGGGAAAAGGAGGCATCTAGTATGCTGCTTGCTATGGATGTAGGCAACTCAAATATTAAAGTAGGGTTGTTTGAGGGAGAAAAGCTGATTTCCAGCTTTCGCATCACGACCAATGCAGACCGAAGCAGCGATGAATACGGCCTGTTGATCATTCACTTTCTATCATATTTGAACCGAACGGCAGATGAAATAGAGGGCGTTATCATTGCAACGGTACAGCCGCAGCTGCGCTACACCCTAGATCGAATGACGCACACCTTTTTCCGGTGCCATCCGATGTTCGTTTCCTACCAGCTGAATCTGGGCATCAAGCTGCAATATGATTCGCTGCCGGCCTTGGGGGCGGATCGCATTGCCAATGCCGTGGCAGGGTACGAATTGTATGGAGGAAACGGTGCGTGCATTACGGTGGATTTCGGTACAGCCACCACCTTTGGCGTCATTAGTGAGGATGGTGTATTTTTGGGCGGTTCCATTGCCCCAGGCATCCGCAGCGCCAGCGAAGCGTTGACCAGCCGGGCGGCCCAGCTGAGAAGATTCAACTTTGCAAAGCCGGATCATGTATTGGCTACCAACACCATAGAGGCGATGCAGGCGGGCGTGATGTATGGCTTTGCCGGGCTAGCGGACAACATCTTGGCAAAGCTGAAAATGGAGGTTGGCCCTGCGTTTGTGGTGGCAACGGGCGGGCTTTCAGACGTCATAGCAGGGGATACGCACCACATCAATACAGTGGACAAGCTTTTGACATTAAAAGGCTTACAAATTATATACAACAAGAATCGTTAAGGGAGGTACTCACAACAATGAAACACAAAATTGCACTCTTGGGATTGGGTACGGTAGGGCTGGGTACCTACCAGTTGATTGAAAAGAATGCGGAGATTATCCGTGAAAATACCGGGGCAGAGGTAGAGGTAAAATATGCGCTGGTTAAAAATGCGGATAAAAAGCGCCCGGTACCGTCGGAGGTGCTGACCACAGACTTTGAAAAGATCGTGAACGATCCGGAGATCGAGCTTGTGGCTGAGGCCATGGGTGGCACGGACCCTGCCTTGTCCTATGCTTTGGCAGTGCTCAATGCTGGAAAGGGATATGTGACGGCCAATAAGGAGCTGATCTCCAAGCATTGGGAAGAATTGGAGCAGGCAGCAGAAAAAACGGGGGCGGCGCTGTACTTTGAAGCAAGCGTAGCGGGGGCGGTGCCCGTGATCAAAGCGGTAATGGACAGCTTATCTGCCAACCATATTACAGGCGTAATGGGCATCATCAACGGTACGACAAACTATATTTTAAGCAAGATGAGCGAAGAGGGTATGGATTATGCAGATGCATTGAAGCAAGCGCAAGACCTGGGCTATGCTGAGCCGGACCCGAAAAATGACGTAGAGGGATACGATGTACAATTCAAATTGGCGATCTTGGCATCGCTGGCCTTCAACAAGCGCGTTAAGGTAGACAATATTCTACGTGAGGGGATTACCAAAGTATCTGCGGACGATATCCGTACTGCTAAGGAATTGGGCTATGGCATCAAGATGCTGGCCATCGGAAAACAGGTAGGCGATGAGGTAGAGGTACGTGTGCATCCGACGATGATTCCGCTGGATCATCCGCTGAATTCCGTGAGCGGGCCGTTCAATGCAGTGTATGCCGATACCGATGCAGCGGGCCAATTGATGTTTTATGGCCGCGGTGCCGGTGATTTCCCGACGGCGAGCGCACTGCTTAGCGATGTGTTGACGGCGCTGACGGAGGATAAGCATCGCCGGTATGGATTCTTGAAAAATGAGCAAGCCAAGGTAATGGATGATTTTACAAGTAGCTATTTCATCCATACAGAAGCAACAGACAAACCCAATGTATTGGCATCTGCGGCCAGGATTTTGGGAGAAAAAGGCGTATCCATTGCAGCGGTGATGCAGCGCGGCCAGGAAAAGGATGGGCGTGTGCCGCTGGTATTCATCACACATCAAACTACGGAAAAGGCGCTAATGTCAGCCGTGAAGGAGATCGAAGCGACAGAGTACTTTACGATCCGGAACATCATCCGAGTCGAGAGATAAGGAGGCAAAATCATGATTACATCTACCAAAACCATTGAAGTAGAAGTTCGCAAGGAGATGAGAGGCGGCCCTGGCGAAGTGCTGAACCAGGCTCTGGCCAATAAGGCGGATATGCCGAAGAATTGCCGTGTATTTTCTATTATGACGCTGAAGCCTGGCTGTGGCATTGGGTATCATGAGCATCATGGTGAGATGGAGTTTTATCATATCCTGGAAGGCGAAGGCATTGTGGATGACAATGGTACGGAAAAAAAGATCCAGGCAGGTGACACCATGATGACCGTCAACGGGGAGGGGCATTCCATTACCAACAATGGAGATAAAGATCTAAAGATGATCGCTTGTGTGATTATGGACTGATGAGAATAAAAAAAGAGACCAGTGTGAGGTCTCTTTTTTATTTGATTACTCTAAAACAATTGCCAAGAACTTGGCAGGCTGATCTGTATTGGACTGTATGCCGTGCGGATACACGGAATCGAAATAGATGCTATCCCCCTCTTCAAGGATAATTTCCTTTTCACCAATTTTGCATTTAAGGCTGCCTTGAAGCACATAGTCAAATTCGTGCCCATTGTGCTTATTCATTTTTGCAGGCTCTTTTTCAGGGCTTACGGTAACGATAAACGGATAACATTTTTTATGGAAAAACTGATGTGCCAGAGAGACATAATCATAGCCGGGATAGCGTTCTACCTGCATACCCCTTCCCTTGCGGTTGATGGCATAGACGCTGAGTTTGGGCTCTTCTCCCGTTACAAGGTTGGCAAGAGATACATCATAGGTATTGCAAAAGCTGGTGAGCAGCCCGATGGGAATATCCTCCCGTGCCTGCTCATAGTTGAGATACTGCTCAGAAGAGATATCCAGCGCCTTGCAGACCTCTTCAACGGATAGACCCAATGTCTCCCTCACTTGCTTTAGATGGGAAGCGATCATTTCAATCGGATGATTCATGACATGTGCTCCTTTCAACCTCCCAATAGGGAGGATTTCTATCATTAGTATAGGATAGTTTGTGATTGTTTTCAAGAAAGCCAGCGTAGAGACTCTTGACGATATCTGGGGATTATGGAGGACGATTTCTTGCCGACTACAGAGAGAATAGGGAAGAAATGCCGTTGTAAAAGATTTTTTTGTATGGCATACTAAAGCATTGACAAAACATAGGAGAACAAGTAGGATAAAACGAGAACATTAGTTCTTAAAATGTCGATTTATGAACGCGTGAAAAGAAATTGTGGAGGGAGGCAGCGCTGTATGAGCGATGTGGGAACATTCAAGGTGGTTTCCCCGTTTGAACCAACCGGCGACCAGCCCCAGGCGATTGAAAAGCTGGCGGATGGCATCTTACGAGGAGAAAAAAATCAGGTGCTGCTGGGTGTTACGGGCAGTGGAAAGACCTATACGATGGCAAAGGTCATTGAAAAGGTACAAAAGCCCACGCTTGTCATTGCGCATAACAAGACGCTGGCAGGCCAGCTATGCAGCGAGTTTAAGGAGTTTTTTCCAGACAGCGCGGTAGAATATTTTGTCTCCTACTACGACTATTATCAACCGGAAGCGTACATCCCCTCCAGCGATGTATATATTGAGAAGACAACAGCCATCAATGATGAGATTGATAAGATGCGCCATAGCGCTACCAGCGCGCTGAACGAGCGTAGAGATGTGATCATCGTCGCGTCTGTATCCTGCATTTATGCGTTGGGCGATCCGGAGGAATACCTAAATTTGTCCATATCTCTTCGCCCCGGTATGCAGCGGGATAGAGATGATATCATTCGCCATTTGGTAGATATCCAATATGAGAGAAACGACATCAATTTCGTGCGTGGCACGTTCCGAGCCCGGGGCGATGTACTGGAGGTTTTTCCGGCCAGCCATAGCGAGCGGGCCATACGCATCGAATTTTTTGGAGACGAGATTGAACGGATCAGCGAAATCGATACGCTGACGGGCAGCCCTGTGCGCATTTTGGACCACACTGTTTTGTTTCCCGCCACGCACTATGCGACAAGCCAAGCAAAGCTCCATGCCGCAATGGAGCGGATTGAAGAGGATATGAAAAAGCAGGCGGAGGCTTTTCGTAAGCAAGACAGGCTGTTGGAAGCGCAGCGTATTGAGCAGCGTACTACCTTTGATTTGGAAATGATGAGAGAAATCGGCTTTTGCAGCGGCATAGAGAACTACTCTCGATATTTTGATGGGCGAAAACCAGGACAGCCGCCCTATACGCTCCTGGATTACTTTCCGGACGATTATCTGCTGATGATAGACGAAAGCCATGTGACCATCCCCCAGATCAAGGCCATGTATAAAGGAGATTTTTCCCGTAAGGATTCCTTGGTACAGTACGGATTCCGTCTGCCAAGCGCGTATGACAACAGGCCGTTGAAATTTGAAGAGTTTACACAGCGGGTCAATCAGGCGGTATACGTGTCTGCTACGCCGGCCGAGTATGAAACCTCCGTCAGCACGCAGACGGTTGAGCAGATCATCCGCCCGACGGGGCTGGTGGATCCAGAAGTGACAGTGCTGCCGGCAGAGGGCCAGGTAGATGATTTGATTGGCCAGATCCGTAAAACCACAGAGCAGGGGTATAGAACACTGGTTACAACGCTGACCAAAAAGATGGCGGAGCGTTTGACAGAATACCTAGAGCAGCTGGATATGCGCGTTCGGTATATGCATGCGGACACAGAGACAATGGAGCGTATGGAGCTGATTCGAGATCTTCGGCTGGGTGAATATGACGTTTTGGTTGGCATCAATCTGCTGCGTGAAGGGCTGGATATTCCGGAAGTAGGATTGGTAGCGATTCTGGATGCGGACAAGGAAGGATACCTGAGAAGCACAACATCGCTGATCCAGACTATAGGACGCGCAGCGCGTAACGTGCATAGCCGCGTTATCATGTATGGGGATAAGATTACAGACAGCATGCGGCGCGCTATGGACGAGACGATGCGCAGGCGCGAGATACAGTTGGCCTACAACGAAGAACACCATATTACGCCGCACAGCGTGGAAAAGAGCATCCGCAACGTATTGGAGATTTCCAGAAGCGCACACAAGGATCGCAAGGACAGCGTACAGCTGACGCCGCAGCAGCGACAGATGAAGATACAGTTGATGGAGCAGGAGATGAAGCAGGCAGCCGCCGAGCTGGACTTCGAACGTGCGGCAGTGCTGCGTGATGAGATTCTGGCGCTGAGGGATGGGACGGTGCCGGACAGAAAGAAACAAAAGAAGAGCAGCGGCTATAAAGGGAGAAAAAAAGGAAAATGAATGAAACGATAGAAATTCGCGGGGCGAAGCAAAACAATTTGAAGAACATTGATTTATCAATTCCAAGAGACAGTCTGGTGGTATTTACCGGACTGTCCGGCAGCGGTAAAAGCAGCCTGGCATTCGATACGATTTATGCCGAAGGACAAAGGCGGTATGTAGAATCTTTGTCCTCATATGCGCGCCAATTTTTGGGGCAGATGGAAAAGCCGGATGTGGAATCGATTGAGGGGCTTTCGCCGGCAATTTCAATTGATCAGAAGACGACCTCCCGAAATCCCAGATCGACGGTGGGCACGGTTACGGAGATCCATGACTATCTTCGTTTGCTGTATGCTCGCATCGGACAGCCGCATTGCCCTAAATGCGGCAAGCCTATCAAACAGCAAAGCATTGACCAGATGGTGGAAAACGTGCTTGCGATGGGGGAAGGAAAGCGTATTCTGCTTTTGGCGCCGGTGGTTCGGGAGAGAAAAGGCGAACATGTGAAAGTGTTTGAGGATCTGCGAAAGAGCGGCTTTGCCAGAGCGATGGTGGATGGTGAGATTATAGATCTGTCGGAAGAGCGGCAAAAGCTGGCAAAAACGAAAAAGCACACCATTTACGCTGTGGTGGATCGTATTGTTGTGCGGGAAGATGCAAAGAGCAGGCTTAACGACAGCCTAGAAACGGCGCTGGCGCTGTCTCAGGGGGTTGTAACGATACAGGATGCTGATACAGGAGAGCAGACCGTAATGAGTTCCAACTATGCCTGCCCAGATTGCGGTATCAGCATGGAGGAGCTGACGCCTCGTATGTTTTCCTTCAACAGCCCTTTTGGAGCTTGCCCTACCTGTTCGGGTTTAGGGACGCTGACAAAGGTAGATCCGGCGCTTATCATTCCGGATAAAAGCAGATCCATCCGGCAGGGCGCAATCAGTATCCCGGGATGGGATACCTCGCAACCGGGCTCGATGGCGGAAATGTATTTTGCGGCCATGGCCAATCATTATGGCTTCTCTTTGGATGTGCCGGTATCGAAACTGCCCAAAGAGATCATTGATCTTTTCCTGTATGGCTCTAAGGAGAAGATAGAGGTCTCCTACGATAAGGCATTTGGAAGCGGAAAGTTTTACAGCGAATTTGAAGGCCTGGTCAATAATATTGAACGCCGATATAAGGAAACACAAAGCGATTATATGAAAGAGGAATATGAGCAGTTTATGGCCAATGTGCCTTGCCCGGACTGCCATGGCGCTAGGCTAAAGCCGGAGGTGCTGGGCGTGACGGTAGGAGGACTTTCCATCGCAGAGCTATCCGATTTGCCTGTTTCAGAGATCAAGCATTTCATCGATCATTTGGAGCTGACGGAGCGAGAAGAAATGATAGCGGGCCGTATTCTCAAAGAAATTAAATCTAGAATTGGTTTTTTGAATGATGTAGGCTTGGAATACATCACGCTGTCAAGGACGGCATATACGTTGTCCGGCGGGGAAGCGCAGCGTATCCGCTTGGCTACGCAGATCGGATCGAGGCTGACAGGCGTGTTGTATATTTTGGATGAACCGAGCATTGGCCTGCATCAGAGAGACAATGATAAGCTGCTTGCTACGCTGAAGAGCCTTCGTGATCTTGGCAATACGCTGATCGTTGTAGAGCACGATGAGGATACAATGCGTACGGCGGATCAGATCGTGGACATCGGGCCGGGCGCAGGGGAACATGGCGGCGAGCTTGTGGCACAGGGCACAGTGCAAGAAATAGAGGCCTGCGAGGCTTCCATTACGGGCCAGTATTTGTCCGGCAAAAAAGAAGTTGCGATACCAGAGAAAAGAAGAAAACCAACGGGAACCCTGCTTGTTAAGGGGTGCCAGGAAAACAACCTAAAAAATATTGATATTAAAGTGCCGTTGGGAGTGCTGACCTGCATTACCGGCGTTTCGGGCAGCGGAAAGAGTAGCTTTGTCAATGAGATATTATATAAGTCACTGGCGCGAGATCTAAACCGTGCGCGCGTTCGTCCAGGGCATTACGATAGCATGATAGGTCTAGAGCAGCTGGATAAGGTAATTGACATCGACCAGTCGCCCATCGGCCGCACGCCGCGCAGCAATCCGGCTACCTATACCGGTGTATTCGATATGATTCGCGATTTGTTTGCACAGACGCCGGATGCTAAAATGAGAGGTTATAAAAATGGGCGGTTTAGCTTCAATGTAAAAGGCGGACGTTGTGAAGCATGCAAAGGGGACGGTATCGTACGGATCGAGATGCATTTCTTACCGGATATCTATGTGCCTTGCGATGTATGCAAGGGAAAGCGATATAACCGGGAGACGCTGGAAGTCTATTACAAAGGAAAAAACATTGCAGATGTACTGGATATGACGATTGAACAGGCGCGCGACTTCTTTTCGCCAATTCAAAGAATCCACAGGAAGCTGGATGTGCTTTGCCAGGTAGGCTTGGGATATATGCGATTGGGGCAGCCGAGTACCACGCTGTCCGGCGGAGAAGCGCAGCGTGTGAAGCTTGCTACTGAGCTGTCGAAAAGAGGAACGGGACGTACGCTGTATATCTTAGATGAGCCTACTACAGGGCTGCATATTGCCGATGTGGATCGGTTGGTAAAGATCTTGCATCAGCTGGTAGAGGGCGGGAATACCGTGGTGGTCATCGAGCATAATTTGGATGTGATTAAAACAGCGGACCAAATTATAGACTTGGGGCCGGAAGGCGGAGATAAAGGCGGCACCATCGTTGCCACAGGAACGCCAGAGCAGGTAGCCAAGGTAAAGGAAAGCTATACGGGACAGTATCTGGCGCCGATCCTGGAACGCCACAGGAAAAGAAGCATTGCGAAAAGTAAAGATGACACTTGATTTTTTGTGCCTTGTACGCTATAATAGCAGGGCACTTGGGACTTTAGCTCAGTTGGTAGAGCACATCGTTCACATCGATGGGGTCGCTGGTTCGAGTCCAGTAAGTCCCACCATATATAAAAAACGCAAGCCATATACTGCTTGCGTTTTTTATATAAATTGGAAACGCGATATTTTACAAAGAAAAGGGAAAACCCTCCGCTTTTGGCGGAGGGTTTGTAAGGGGGAGGATTTGCTTGCAATTGCTTGGTTGCTTGCTACGCTTTTAATATAGCGTTTGGTTGTGGCAACGGTTTGTCAGCATTTCAACCAGTTATGGCGCATGCTTTTAATTATTTTGTACAAACTGTAAGCAAGGAGGAAAACCATGCTTACAATTTTTATGCGCGCATTGATCCTATATCTGGTCGTGGTAATTTTTATGAGGATGATGGGGAAGCGGCAGATTGGCCAGATGCAGCCCTATGAAATTGTTATCACGCTGCTGGTGGCAGACGTAGTGGCTGCACCGATGCAAGATCCCGCCATTTCCTTGGTGGAGGGAATCATTCCCATGATTGCATTGTTTATTTGCCATAATTTCATCTCTTTTTTATGCATTAAGAGCAGAAAGTTGCGCAAGGTATTTTGCGGCAAAACAAGCACTTTGATCCGAAATGGGGTCATCAATGAAAAGGAGTTAAAAAAGCTAAGCCTGAGCGTTGAGGAGCTGATGGAGGCGCTTCGCGCAAAGGATGCGTTTTCCCTGGACGATGTATACTGCGCTACGATGGAAACCAATGGACAGCTTAGCGTGATGTTCCAAAATAAAACTCAGCCGCCTACGATGGAGGATCTTGGCATGGTTGCAAAGGAAAACGATATGCCGCTGGGCATTCTCATTGAAGGGGAATGGCAGCAGGAAAACCTAAAAACCCTGGGGCTCACAAGCCAAGGAGTAGAAAAGACACTAAAAATATACAAGGTGGATCGGCGAAATGTCTTTTTTGCGATGGGGAATCGAAAAGGAGAGTTGACCGTTCAGATCAAAGGCGGCAATTTGGTGCGGTATAAAGTTGGGGCGGTGAAATCATGAAAAGACTGATATACAGCCTAATCGCATTGGCTGCGCTGGTAACGGTTTCGCTGGTTTGGGAAGGGGGCTTTCAGGCAGATCTAGACCGACTGGAGGATATGAGCCAGCAAGCACTTGACCTGCTGGCAGCAGAGGATTATGCACAGTCTGGAGAGATTGTAAGGCAAATTTCAGACAGGTTTGAAGTGTTAGAGGAGCGATGGACCATTGTAATCAACCACAACCTGCTGGACGATATCAGCAACCAAACCACAGAGGTCCGTGCGCTGTTGGAGCAAAAAGAATATGAACATGCAGCAGCGCAGTTAGCTGTTGTGAAAACGCTGTTTCGCGACCTTTCCGATCAATATAAATTTTCCTTGGGGAACATCTTTTGATAGAAAGAAAAAGCTTGCAACTATAAAAATAGAACTGTACTATAATAAACAGTTCTTTTTTTATGTAAAATCGCAGGGGTTCCCTGGAATGGAAAGGAATATTTGGATGGTAGAAGTAAGAGAAGCGAATTCAACAAAGGAGAAAAAGGCATTTGTAAAATTCCCTTTGGAATTGTATAAGGACTGCCCTCAGTTTGTGCCTTTCTTGTTATCGGATGAATTGGATAATTTCAATCCAAAGAAAAATCCAGCGTTTGATTTTTGCGAAGCCAAAATGTTTTTGGCATATCGTGATGGCAGGGTTGTTGGGCGTATCGGTGCCATTATCAGCCATGCTGCCAATCAAAAGTGGGGCACAAGCAGAATTCGGTTTACACGTGTGGATTTCATTGATGATTACGAGGTTAGCCAAGCATTATTCGACGCTGTTATCGCGTGGGGGCGCGAGAAGGGCTTGCAAGAGATCCATGGGCCGATGGGCTTTAGCGACTTGGATCAGGAGGGTATGCTGATAGAAGGTTTTGACCAGGATAACAATTTTATTACCATTTACAATTATGCTTATTACAAAGAGCATATGGCAAGGCTCGGCTTTGATAAGGATGTTGACTGGGTGGAATACAAAATTAAGATTCCTGAACAGGTAGACCCCAGAATTGAACGACTGAGCCAGCTGGTGATGAAGCGAAGCAAGATGAAAATGGCGTCGTTCAAGAGCAAAAGGGAGATCCGTCCGTACTTGAAGGGTGCGATGCGCGTCATCAATGAAGCATTTGAGAATTTGTACGGAACAGTTCCCATTACGGATAAGCTGATACAAAAATACTTTTCTCAGTTTATGATGCTGATCAATCCTCATTATGTACGGATGATCATCGATGAAAATGACGAGCCGGTGGGCGTGGGCTTTATGCTACCGTCGATGAACGATTGCGTGCGAAAATCCAAAGGAAGATTGTTCCCTTTTGGATGGATTCGCATCCTCAGAGCGCCCTATAAAAAGACGGACGTTATTGATCTGTATTTGGTAGGCGTAAAGCCAAAGTATCAAAAACAAGGGCATATCGCGTTGATGCTGAATGATTTGACCAAAGAAGCGATTGAAAATCATGGAAAGTATGCAGAGACGGGGCCCGAGTTGGAGACGAACGAGAAGATACAGGCGCTGTGGAAAAGCTATGAAGCTACACAGCACAAAAGACGCCGTTGTTGGATCAAAAAAATTGGTTGATGCATAGAAAAAAGCTCCCCATTGGGGAGCTTTTTTGAGACATTATTATTTTCTGCGCTGGGAGCGCGGAGGAAACGTAGGACGAGAAAGCTTGGGTGCATGCTCTTTATGAGACTCAGCTTGAGCCGTTTCCTCAGACGATATGGGAGAGTGCGAAGGGATGTCAGCATGCGTCGTTGATTGCGTCTCTGTTTGAGGCAATACCACCTTACGGAATACCTTGGTAGAGCCATCCTCTTCATTGGTTGTGGAGCCAACTGGCGGGATCACAGTACGCACATGCTCTTGGCTAGGCACAGGATCTTCCTCTACAAACTCTTCTTTTTCTACCGTTTCTTCATAGGGTGCCTCTTCTTCTGGCTCGTCTGACCAATCCTTCTGCTCATCAAAAGCGTCGTAGGAATCGGATTCCTCAGGTTCACCCCAATCATACGGCTCCACAAGCTGTTTTTTCTTTTTTCGACGAGGGCCGCGTTTGACAACAATGGGTTCTTCCTCTTCTTCATATTCCGGTTCCCAATCCTCCCAAGAACCGTCGTCTACATCCTCTACGGACTTCATCAAAAGGCTTTGGAGCAGCATGGCGCCACCGCCCAGCAATAATCCAAAAACCCAAATAAGAAGAATGGTATTTGGGGACAAGGCAGTATACAAAGCCAGCAAATCCCCGATAAAGCCGGCGCTGGCAGCAATATTGAGGATCATATACAAGATGATAGATCCGGAAATACTGACCAATGCACCACCTGCCATAGAGGTAGCGATTAAAATGCCATTGCTGGGGCGAATCAAACAAAGCGCGGCAAAGATAAGGGCCAAAATTGCTGCCGCTAGCCCTCCTATCACCCAATCCAACTGGATAGAGAACAAGGTCATCACGCCGTACACCAGGCCCCCGCCAATATACAACCCGCCACAGATGCTGATGATGAGCAAGGAAGCGGCCTCTTTCCAAATGGCAAGCGCCAAAAGAATGACGGAAGCAACGCCCATTGCAACGGCGACGGGGATGGAAGTTAAGCTAAATCCCAATGCCTTGCACACGACAATGGCCAGGCCGCTGCCAAGCATGATTCCAAAAAACGCACCAAAGAGCTTGGGTTTTCCGCTGCCAAGCAGAGCAGTAAAGATGCCAAAACAGGCAACGAGCACGCAAGCACCAAGTAAAATTATATTCATACCGGAACACACTCCATTCCTTCATTTCTACTATATCATAAAAAACCATTTTATATTTTTGCATATTTTGTAGAATAAATCAATAAGCTGCTGTGAGACTGATGCTAAGGACTTTTAGAAAGTTTAATAATTTTTTCGTGCCGAGAGTGTGTAAAGTTGTTATACTAAAAAGGAATTATGCTATAATTAAAAATTATTAGAGAGGCATAGTCAGCGAATGGCCTTAAAGGAAGGTGTAGCATTGGGCATTCTTACATTTAAAAAGGGCGGCGTAAAGCCGCTGCATAAACAGCATGAAGGAAAGCCGTTGGCTAGCGGAAAGATGATTCAAGAGCTGGAGGCGCCTAAGCTGGTAGCCATTCCTATGGCGCAAAACATTGGGATGCCGGCGCATCCTTGCGTAAAAGTAGGCGATACGGTTTGCGTAGGGCAGCCTATCGGCCAGCCGGCCGGATTTGTCGGCGCGCCTGTGCATGCCAGCGTATCCGGCAAGGTGAAGGCAATTCAGGAGAAGCTCCACGTAACAGGCGCCCCCACGATGCATGTCGTGATAGAAAATGACGGGGCATATACGCTGTATGATGAGATCAAACCGAGAACCAAGGATGAGGTGATGGCGCTTTCTTCGCAGGAGATCATCGAGATCATCCAAGCGGCGGGTATTGTAGGGGCCGGCGGGGCCACATTCCCCACCCATGTAAAGCTGAGCATCCCTCAAGGCAAAACGGTGGACACGCTTTTGATCAACGGGGCAGAGTGCGAGCCTTATTTGACGGCGGATGAACGCATGATGGTGGAGCATCCGGATCAGGTGGTGCTTGGTGCTGAGCTGGCGATGAATGCGCTTGGCATCCAGAAAACAATCATCGGGATTGAACAAAATAAGATGGACGCGGTGCAGACGATAAAAGATGCCTGCAAAAATTGCAGAGGGATTTCGGTAGAGGTTATGCGCACTCGCTATCCGCAAGGCTCTGAAAAGCAGCTGGTGCAATCGCTGACGGGCCGGGAAGTGCCGGACGGCGGGCTTCCGATGGATTGTCAATGCGTTGTGCTCAATGTGGGAACGGCAGCGGCTATCTATCGGGCCGTTTACGAGGGAATGCCGATGGTGCAGCGTGTGATTACCATTACAGGCGGGGTGAAAAATCCGCAGAATCTAATGGTAAGAATCGGGACGACTTTTGAGGACTGCATTCAGGCCTGCGGCGGATTTGAAGGAAAGCCGGTGAAAGTCATTTCCGGTGGGCCGATGATGGGTGTTGCCCAAACGAGTACGGAGGTCAGCTGCGTAAAGGGTACCAGCGGCATACTGGTCATCAACGAAGACATGGCAAAACCGTTGCCGGAAATGCCGTGTATCCATTGCGGCAAGTGCGTAGCGGTATGTCCTATCGGGCTGATGCCGTTTCAGCTAGACCAGCTGTCCCGGAAAAAGGATTTTGAACGTGCCGAGGATGAACACGCCATGAGTTGCATGGAATGCGGATGCTGCACATATATCTGCCCCAGCAAGCGGTATTTGGTGCAGTCCATCCGTTTAGCAAAGGCTGAGATTGGCAGGCTGCGGCGGGAACGTGCTGCGGCGGCTAGGAAAGAGGAGGAGAAATAGAAATGGAAAAAATGAGGTTTTCAATTTCTAGCTCGCCCCATATCCGCCAAAGCCAAACGGTACAGAGCATTATGCGAGACGTCGTCATTGCGTTGATTCCCACGGCGATATACGGAGTGATTCAGTTTGGATACCAGGCGGCGCTTGTGATGCTTTCCGGCGTGGCAGGTGCTGTGTTGACGGAATTTGTGGGCAATAAATTAACTGGTCGGCCCGTGACCGTAACGGACTTTTCGGCAATCATTACCGGGCTGCTCTTGGCGATGTGTTGCCCGGCTTATGTGCCGTTGTGGGTACCGTTTATCGGCAGCGTATTTGCCATCGCGATCGGGAAGCTGCCGTTTGGCGGTCTCGGCCAGAACTTTTTGAACCCGGCGCTGGTAGGGCGTGCTTTCCTTTTGGCAAGCTGGCCCGCTTTGATGACCCATTGGGCCCCGGCGGATGCTGTTTCTGCGGCAACGCCACTGGCTGCTTATAAAGCGACGGGCGCGATGGCGTCTTACGGCGATTTATTCTTTGGAAATATTCCAGGGTGCATTGGAGAGGTTTCCAAGCTGTGCATCTTGATCGGCGCTGCTTATCTGCTGCTGCGTCATGTCATCACATTGGCTACGCCTATTGGCTATCTGGGCGGACTGGCTTTGATGATCTTTGCTTTTGGCGGGCAAGACGGGTTGTTTACCGGAGACGCATTGTTTGCCATATTGTCTGGCGGAGCCATGTTTGGCGCTTTCTTCATGTGCACGGATTATGTAACAAGCCCGGTGACGCAAAAGGGCCAGTTTATCATGGGATTGGGCGCAGGCATACTCACGGCGCTGATACGGACCTTTGGCGGATATGCTGAGGGCGTGACGTACGCGATCTTATTTATGAATGTTGTTACGCCGCTGATCGATCGCTTTGTGCACCCAAAACTGTATGGGGAGGCAAAAAAACATGCGTAATTGCAATCTGTGTTTGAAAGGTGGGGCGGAGCAAAGATGAAAAAGCTGAAAGACGTTTTCAAAAATGGATTATTCGGAGAAAACCCGATTTTCCGCTTAGTGCTGGGAACATGCCCTACCATTGCAGTAAGTACGAGCGCAACGAACGCCATCGGCATGGGCTTGGCTGTCACGTTTGTATTGATGGGCAGCAACCTAGTGATCTCCCTTTTGAGAAATTTTATTCCGGATAAGGTGCGCATTCCGGCCTTTATCGTTATCATTGCCACCTTTGTAACAATCATCCAGCTGTTGATTCAAGGATTTGTGCCTGCGCTCAACGATTCGCTTGGCATTTTCATTCCGTTGATCGTTGTAAACTGTATCATTTTAGCCCGGGCGGAATCCTTTGCAAGCAAGAATAAACCGTTGCCTTCTGTGATAGATGGGTTAGGCATGGGGCTTGGATTTACAGGCGCGCTGTTCATCATATCCTCGATCCGTGAGATTTTGGGCAATGGAACCATCTTTGGGTTTGCCCTGTTTGGCGATAGCTTCCAGCCTATGCTGATGATGAGCCAGGCCCCTGGCGGTTTCATCGTGTTTGGCTTGGTGCTTGCTACAGTAAACGCCATTGATGCACATAACCGGAAGAAGAAGGAGCGTGTGGCATGAACGGAATCATCAGTTCGTTGGTAATCATCATCAACGCGATTTTTGTCAATAATATCGTCATGGCACAGTTTTTAGGGTGCTGTCCGTTCTTGGGTGTTTCCAAAAAGCTGGATACAGCGGTTTCCATGGGGCTTGCAGTTACTTTTGTCATGGCGTTATCCAGCGTAATTACTTACATCATTCAATACTGCTTGCTGGTGCCGCTACATATCGAATATATGCAAACCGTAGTTTTCATCCTGGTAATTGCTTCACTGGTGCAGTTTGTGGAAATGGTAATACAAAAAATGTCGCCGGCATTGTACAATGCGCTTGGCATTTATCTGCCGCTGATTACAACAAACTGCGCGGTATTGGGCTCAGCCATTTTGAATATTCAAGAGGGTTATAACCTGATCAACACCCTGATCAACGGAACCAGCGTAGGGTTGTCGTTTCTGTTTGCCATCACTTTGTTTGCAGGCATCCGTGAGCGTCTGGAAAATAGCAACATACCAGAATGTATGAAGGGATTTCCCATCAGCTTGGTTTCTGCAGGTTTGATGAGCATCGCTTTCTTTGGATTCGCAGGCCTGACCAACGGCCTGATGGCGTAAAGGAGGGGATCGAACATGTCCATATTTGCCCCAGTCGCGGCTGTCGCGGTTTTGGGATTGGTATTTGGTCTGCTATTGGGATATGCAAGCAAGAAGTTTGCTGTGGAAAAGGATGAAACGGCCCTTAAAATCAGGGAGCTGTTGCCCGGCGCAAACTGTGGCGGATGCGGATTTCCGAGCTGCGATGCATTGGCGGAAGCAGTGGCGCAGGGAAAGGTACCTCCCCGCACCTGCGTGGTATCCTCAGAGGAAAACGTGACGAAAATGGCTGCGATTTTGGGTATCGAGGCCGGTACGTCAGAAAAGATGGTAGCTGTTATGCACTGCCAAGGAGATCGCTCGCAATGCCCGCCTCGTGCGGAGTATACAGGGCTACAGACCTGTAAAGCGGCCAGCAGCTTATCCAACGGCCCAAAAGGCTGCCGGTTTGGCTGCCTAGGATTTGGGGACTGTGTTGCGCAATGTAAATTTGGGGCGCTTTCCATCAATGAGTTTGGCTTAGCGCAGATCGATGCGGATAAGTGCATTGGATGTGGCGCATGTGCCAAGGCATGTCCACGCAATTTGATTGCCTTGCAGCCGGTTTCAAACCACACCATTGCAATTGCTTTGTGCCGAAACATGGAAAAGGGCAAAGCAGTACGGGATGTATGTATGAAGGGATGTATATCCTGCCGCCTATGCGAAAAGAATTGCCCGGAAGGAGCGATCGACTGTAGCTCTGGGGTGGCGGTAATCAACCCGTTGTTGTGCAAGGGCTGCGGCATCTGCCAGGAGAAATGTCCTACAAAGGCGATTGTGATGCATGAAAAATAATCCTGTATTGGTAGATGAAAGGCCGGTCTTGTTGCTGGCCTCCGCATCCCCAAGGAGAAGAGAATACATAGAGCTGCTGGGTATTCCGTATTGTTGTGAGCCGGCAGAGGTAGATGAGACTATAATAGGCGCCTTGGGCCCAATGGAACATGCCGAAAAGGTAGCGCAAAGAAAGGCTGGTGCCGTAGCGAACAAGCATCCAGGGCGCTATGTCTTGGGAGCGGATACCATTGTGGTATATGGAGACAGGATTTTGGGCAAGCCTAAGGATAAGGCGGATGCGTTTAGGATGCTTATGCTTTTACAGGGACATGCGCATGAGGTGTATACGGGCCTATGTTTGATAACGCCGCAAGGGACAGAACATCTGGATTTTCGTTGTACTCGTGTTTGGATGGCCCCCATGAGCCCGGCGCAGATCCATAGCTATATTGCAACGAACGAGCCGATGGATAAGGCTGGCGCCTATGGGATTCAGGGAAGGGGCGCTGCGATGATCGAGAGAATCGATGGATGCTATTTCAATGTTGTGGGCCTTCCCATTCACGGCGTTAGGATGCTTTTGAATAAAGCAGGATACCCCATAGAATAAGTTTGGAAAAAGAACCCTATGAAAGGGTTCTTTTTGTTTTGTATAGGCCAGCCAGATATTGGGAATACTTTTTGCAAACGAGGATTCATTCGTAACAGGCATAGGAGGAAATACGATGGCATTTCATTTGATGGGAAGAGACCTTGGCATAGATCTTGGCACGGCCAATACGTTGGTATACATGAGGGGAAAAGGAATCGTGATCCGAGAGCCATCCGTGGTAGCGGTCCGGAACGGCCTAAGGAGAGAGGTTTTGGCCGTGGGCCAGGAAGCCAAAGAAATGATTGGACGCACGCCGGGCAATATCGTTGCCATTCGTCCGTTAAGAGATGGCGTGATTGCGGACTTTGACATTACGGAAATCATGTTGAAATATTTTATTCGCAAGGCGATCCCAAGAGGGCGGTCTTTGTTTAATCCCCGCGTTGTGCTTTGCGTTCCCTGCGGTATTACAGAGGTGGAAAAAAGAGCCGTGGAGGAGGCAGCACGCAGCGCAGGGGCCAGGGAAGCAGTATTGATGGAGGAGCCGATGGCGGCGGCCATTGGCGCTGGGTTGGATGTATATGAGCCGCGCGGCTGCATGATCGTGGACATTGGCGGAGGAACGGCAGAGGTAGCGACGATTTCGCTTGGCGGCATTGTGGCGGCAAAATCCGTGCGTTGCGGAGGCAATAAGATCGATCAGGCGATTTCCGATTATGTGCGCCGCGTATACAACATGATGGTAGGGGAGCGCACAGCAGAGCAGATCAAAATCAATATCGGCAATGTATACCAAGAGGAGGAAGAGCAGTATATGGAGATCCGGGGACGTGACCTGGTAAATGGCCTTCCTTGTACAGCAACGATCAGCAGTGCAGAAATCAGAGAGGCACTGAGGGAGCCTGCACAAACCATTGTAACAGCGGTAAAACAAGCCCTGGAGCAAACCCCGCCGGAACTGTCCGGAGATATAATGGAGACAGGCATTGTATTGTCTGGAGGCACCTCCGCCTTAAGGGGATTGGATCGTTTGATTAGTTTGGAAACGGGGATGCCAGTACGGTTGGCAGACGACCACATGGAATGCGTGGTCAAAGGAACAAGTATGGTTATAGACGGCGCGGCGGCCATCTATCCCAAGACCACACCTTCGGTAACGGAGTCGGCCGGATGAATCCATATTTCAAATTCGTAATATTTATGCTATACTTACAGGGGAACTGAGGGAGATCCTTGGATCCCCTTCTATTTTCTAAAAATTTGCAAGAGGGACAAGTATGCGTCTTTTTAATAATAAACCGCTGTTGATTACCATCGTGATTACAATCATTTTGGTATTGTTGCTGTTCATCATTCCAGGCGGCGCGAAGATTTCTGGTGTGGAAAGTGTACCGGGAGGCGTGGCTGCAGGTGCGCAAAGCTTTTTAAGCAGGGTGACGAACAGTGTCGGCTCATTTTTCTCCAATTTGTTTGGAGGGAACAGCATAGAGCAGGAGAATGAACAGCTTAAAGAAGAACTGATACAGGCCCAGCAAAAAATTCAGGGCATGAGCGAATTGGAGGCAGAAAATCAACGCCTACAATCCTTGCTAAATTATGTAGAGCGTACGCCGGAGTACTCTTACATCACCGCGCGCGTTACCGCCAAGGATCCAGGGTACTATTTTGATGTTTTTGTCGTCAATGCCGGGTTTAACAATGGAGTAGAGGTCAACGATGCGGTAATTACGCCAGACGGCTTGGTGGGACGTGTGACGGAAGTAGGAGGTACATGGTCCAAAGTGATGGCGATCATTGATTCCAGAAGCTCTGTATCAGCTACGGTAGAGCGTACCAGGGACAATGGGATCATCAACGGGATAGACCAGTCGGAAGGTTCGTCAGGACTTTGTGAGATGGCATTCCTGCCGCTGGAAGCAGAACTGCTACCGGGCGACAGTGTCATTACAAATGGGCTGGGGGGCCTTTTCCCCAAAGGCATCATCATAGGCCAAGTGGTTGAGGTATCAGAAGAGGCGGGCAGCACGGGCAAAACAGTGCGCATCAAGCCAGCTGTGGACTTTTTGCATCTGGAAGAGGTACTGATTGTAAAAGAGAAGACAACAGAAGGGAATGAGGGCGACGCGGTAACGGCAACCCCCTCCGCAACCCCTTCGGCTCAGCCTTCTGTCACACCTACCGCTACACCGCAGGAGACGCAGTGATGGCTAAAAAAATCATACTGTTTTTCCTGATTGTTTTGACCGTTGGCCTTGACAGCACTTTGATCCCGAGCTTTGCGGTTTGGGATATACAGATTAATTTGACGCTGTGCGTCGTCGTGGCGCTGGGTATTGTTTTTGGGCCAATGACCGGCACAATAACGGGGCTTTTAGCAGGCTATATCATGGATTTGCTTTTTGGCCCTGCGCGCGGATTTTATATGTTGATTTATATGTTGGTCGGTTATATATCGACTACCATTTTTTCCAAGGGTTTACAGGACAGCCTAGTATTATATAGCTTGTTTGTAGGCTGTACATATGTGGTCAAAGAACTGGCCACAATGCTGCTCACATTGCTAATGGGGGTAAATGTGGGCAGTGTGCCGACGCTGCTGGTGCGGTATATTTTGCCATCGGCAGTGTTGACGGGGTTTGCAGGATATGTGGTGTATCGTTTGATCCGTGCTATGGCGCAGCTCAATGTGATGCGCAACCGCAAAAAGAAGACAGGGCTTGGTTGACGGTTAAACACGGAAGAGGGGCTGTTGTGTGGGTAACAACTTACGGCAAATTCACCGGTTATTGTGGATTATTTTGGCGGCGTTGATTTTTTTAATGGCAAGCCATTTTAATCTGGCAATTATACAGGGAGAAAAATATTCTGAAAGAAGCATAGAAAATAGGACGAGGACAATCTCGGTGATGGGTAGCCGCGGGCGTATTTTGGATACGAACGGGGTTCCTTTGGCGTACGACAAAACCAGTTATAACATTAACTTTTATCGAGATCCCTACCAAACGGGGGAAAAGTGGCGTGCCATCTATACCAATATCATTATGGAAACCATAGAGATATTGGAGAAAAATGGGAATAAAGTCATCGATGAACTGTCCATACAAAAGGATGAAAACGGCGAGCTTACCTATTATTGGGGCGGTATTACCGATGAAGATGCAATCAAAAGAAGAAAAGAGCTTTGGTGTGGTAATATGACCATTTCCGAGGATGCCACTGCAGAAGAGGCCTTTAATACGCTGCGGCAGCGTTATATGATCCCGGATGATGTGGATTATGAGATGGCCCATAAAGTGCTCTCGATTTGGCAAGAGGTACAAAACCTTGCTTTCAAGAGTTATGTGCCCGTTACCATCGCACAGGATGTGGATGCAAACTCCGTGGCGGAAATTACAACACGAAGTACTGAATTGATAGGTATGAGCGCTGAGCAAAGCTATACGCGTGTGTATCCAAAGAATACGACAGCGGCGCATATTGTAGGATATATGGGGAAAGTATATTCAGAAGAGGAATTGGCAGAGCTGGAGGAAAAAGGGTATAGCACCGATGCAACGGTAGGGGTTTCCGGTGTAGAAGCAACGATGGAAGAGCAGCTTAGCGCTGCCATCGGTACGCGGGTAGGCAAACAAAAGGCGGAGGTAAACAGCCGAGGCAAGGTAACGAGAATATTGGAAAGCACAGAGCCGCAATCTGGCAACGATGTTATGCTGACCATAGACTACGAGCTCCAACAAAAGCTGGAAAGCGCGCTGGAAAACAATATCAAGATCATTCGGCAAGAGCAGGAGAAGCTCTATAATCAAAACTATGCCAAATACGAGGAAAAAGAGCAGGATAGGGGCGGTACAAAAACCAAGTTTGCCTCTATGGGCGCTGCCATTGTAATGGATGTAAATACCGGCAATGTTCTTGCCATGGCAAGTTATCCATCGTTTGATCCCAATATGTTTATCGGAGGGATCAGCGAAGCGGATTACCAAGCGCTGAATGATCCGGATACGGCGCCGCTGTTCAATAAAGCCATTTCCAGCGCTTCAGAGCCTGGCTCTATCTTTAAGCCTGTGACTGGCTATGCCGCATTGATGGAAGGCGTGATTACGCCGGAAGAGACCATCGACTGTCAAGATGAATATACACCTGCTGTGCAACAAGGTAAGGCACCTGGTTGTTGGACAGACTATCCTCAAAATCATCAGGGCGAGAATATTGTAAAGGCATTGAAAGATAGTTGTAACTATTATTTTTATACCGTATCTGACAGGATGGGTATAGACAAGCTGACAAAGTGGGCAGATACGTTCGGGCTATCCTCTAAAACGGGCATTGAACTGCCCGGCGAAGTGACCAGCCATGTGGCCAACCAGCAGGTATTGTATGATAATACCAAAGAAATCAACGGCGGACAGCTCAACAGCAAGCCGTATCTGGTACGGTTATCTGTGGAAAAGCAGCTGAAAAAGTATGGGTTGATGCGCGGCGTTACCTATACGGATGAACAGGTGGAGCGCTGTGCTACCAGGATCGTACAGTTGGTGGGTACCTCTACCAATATTGGTCCGCAGATACGTTCCATCATGCGCGAGGAATTGGATATTCCAGAATCTACCTCCTATGCCAGGAGATGGCATCAGGAAATCAACTCTATCCTATACGAGATTACGTGGAACAGGGTCCAAACTATTTTGACGGGCATCGGGCAGAGCGTTACGGCGGTTACGCCAATCGCGGTTGCAAGATATATTTCAGCTATTGCAAACGGCGGCAATGTCTATGAAGCAAGTATCATCAAAAAGGTTGTTGCGCCGGATGGAAGCACAGTGGAGCAAAATGATCCGAAGGTTGTAAGCACACTGGGAGATACCAAAGGATACCTTGAATACATCAAAGAAGGGATGCATGAGGTAGTATCGGCAGAGGACGGTGGTACGGCAGCGGATATCTTTACAGGCTTTGAGTATACCAGCGACATAGCTGCTAAGACAGGGACTGCACAGGTCAGTCAAATTGACTTGGAAAACTCTGCATGGTTTGTGGCATTTACTCCCTTTGAGCAAGCAGAGATTGCTGTCGTCGTATTTATTCCCAATGGATATGCTGGCTCTATGGCGGGTTATACGGCTAGGGACATCATTCAATTCTATCGGGACAGACAAAAACAGCAAACCAATACCACGGTGACAACGCCGGGCGGTATGGTCGAATAGAAAAGAGGCACCTATGGCGAAGTTACTAGATAGATCCGGGTGGAAGAAAATAGATTGGCTGCTCATTGCCAACATTGTGGCGCTTGTGATTGTGGGGCTTATTAGCATAACGGCAGCTACGGCCGATCCGGCAACGGGGGAAGAGGTTACCCTAGCGGATAAGATTGCAAACCTAAACTTTTCTACGGTATGGCGCCAATGCGTTTGGTTTTTGGTAGGCGTGGTAGGCATGATAGCTGCCTTTAGCATAGACTACAATTATCTCAAAGAAATTACGCCTATTATTTATTGGGTAAATATCGTTATTTTGCTTTTGCTATTTGCGCTGGCAACAGCGACTAACAACACGGTAAGCTGGTATAAATTTGGCAACATCGGCTTTCAACCCAGCGAATTGGCGAAAATTTCGACGATACTGATGTTGTCTAGAGCTTTAGCGGCACGCACAGGCGATGAAAAGATTACTTCATTTCGAGAGTTTTTCCATTTGGCAAAATACGCTGTGATTCCCTTCATTCTGATAGCCGTACAACCGGACTTGGGGACGGCTATGGTGGTAGCATGTATCACCATTGGGATATTCTTTGTGGCCCGTGTAGATAAAAAGATCGTTTTGTCCTGCATTGGGGCGGTGGCAGCGATTCTTCCGGTTGCATGGCTGTTTATGAAAGATTATCAGCGAAACCGTATCCTTGTGTTTTTTGGCCTCGCGCAAGACTCTGCCAGCCAATACAATGTTAATATGTCTAAAATGGCCATTGGCAATGGCCAGCTGACGGGCAACGGACTATTTGGCACAGGCGGTATGAGCCAGCTGAATTGGGTGCCGGTAAAAGAATCCGACTTCATTTTTGCCGTAACAGGGGAGACCTTTGGATTTATCGGCGGATTGATCGTGGTGCTTTTATTTGGGCTACTGTTGTGGAGAACAATCTCTATAGCGCTTCGAGCGCGCGATAAATATGCCATGTATGTGGTTGTGGGTGTGGCCTGTATGATCTTTGCGCATGTGTTTGAAAACATTGGCATGGCTATGGGTGTTATGCCTGTTACTGGTATCCCGCTTCCGTTCATCAGCTATGGCGGCTCTAATATGCTGACCAATATGCTGGCTTACGGCATTGTTTTGAATATTGCGACCAAGTGGTAGTGCATATATGAAAAAAGAGCCTGTTCAGGCTCTTTTTTTGCTCTATTTTACACGGATTCCACATACATATAGCCAAGAGGATGTATAGGAAGAGGTGTCATAATGGATCAAAAGCCGAACAAAGCCACATTCGTATCAAGGGATGTGCAGTCTTCTGCACAGCTACACATAGGACAAACAGAACCGCAGGAAAAACAACAGGCTCCTCTTTTTTTTGACAGAGAGGCTGTACGTAAGCGACATACACGCACATACAGGTCATCATTTCATGCGCAGAGAACAAAAAGACCGTATCGAAAACAGACGACAAAAGGAACATCTACTTATAAAAGCCGTGCAATCCGCCGTATAGCAATCTGCTGTGCCATAGCAATTGGATGTGTGGGCCTGAAATACATAAAGCTTCCGTTTGCTGAGCAGGCAACAGATTTTTTGAAAAACGCCTTTACCTATGATTTGGATATCGAAGAATCGATTGGCAAGCTGCATTTTGTAGAAAAGATTTTTCCGGATGTGAAGGCTGTGTTTGGAGACAGGCAACAATTCAGCTATCCTGTTTCCGGAGCTATCATCCAAAAATTTGGAGAGGATGGCAAGGAGTATATCCAATTTCAGGCTGAGCCCAAAGCAGAGGTGGTATGTGCGCTGGATGGGCAGGTTGAAAAAAGGGGAATCAATGATACCCTGGGAAAGTACCTAAAGATTCGTCATGCAAATAATCTGACCACCGTCTATTATGGGATGGAGGAATCCCCTTTGGCGGAGGGGGCAGAGGTAACGCAGGGGCAGGCGCTGGGAACGCTGGGCGATAATGGATTATTGTGTTTCCAGGTATTGTCCGGTGATGCGGCGCAAGACCCGCAGAAGTATTTGGGGGTCAAATAAGATGAAGCTGATGCAGACTGGCCGTATCTTTTGGCAGATCAGCCCCTTATTGATCTTTATGTTTTTACCGGCGCTGGCCTTTGGGTTTTGGAGCGCCCTGGCGGCGACACTGCTGGCGCTACTCTTGCACGAACTGGCACACGTATTGGCGGGAAAATTGCTGAAAGTGAATACTTTTAAGATCGAGCTTATGCCGTTTGGCGGCGTTTCACTGATGGAATCCTGCAAGCCATGGAAGATGGCGCTAATCGCAATGGCGGGGCCGCTATGCAATGCGCTGATCGTGCTATGCCTTTTGCCCTTGGTAAAATACAATCCGTATGAATGGCTATGCGTATTTTTACAGGCCAATTTGGTGATTGCTATCTTTAACCTGATGCCGGCCTTTCCCTTAGACGGAGGCCGGGTACTGGTCTGTATGCTTTCCCCTGTGTTGGGACAGACCTTTGCAGAACGCATCTGCTCTATATTCGGTATGTTGTTGGGGCTATTTTTGGCCGGTGCCGGCATTGCGTGTGTGTTTTATCTGGGACAAATCAATCTTTCGCTGTTGGCAGTAGGGATGTTTTTGTTTTTAGCTGCGTTGCGGCAAGGAAAACCCAGTCCATACGCAGCGCTGGTGCATGAAAATGCAAAGAAAAGGCAGATTTATAAAAAACCGCTAAAGGATCAGCGGATCGTGATGCACATGGATATGACGGCCCAAAAGGCAATGGAAAAATTTCGCAAGGGGGTATACACCACGGTTACGGTGGTAGACCACGACTTGAAGTTTTTGGGAACGCTGGGAGAAAAGGAAATATTGGATGCGGTGGTTACGCTGGGGCCGCAAACCACACTACAGAGGGCTCTTGATTCTTGATCGGCATATCATGTAAAATAATATGATAAGTTTGGTTGAAGGAGAATGTTCGTATGCCTGAAAGAACCTGGCTGAACAGAGTGGATAAGCCGGCCCGCTATACGGGGGGAGAACTGAACATCTGCACGAAAGATACCAAAGGCAAGGTGCGCTTTGCGTTGTGTTATCCGGACGTGTATGAGGTAGGGATGAGCCATCTTGGCTCAAGAATTCTATATGATATTTTGAATGCACACGAGGATATTGCCTGTGAACGCTGTTATGCGCCTTGGGGAGATGCGGAGAAAGAAATGAGGGCTGCAGGAGAAGCCCTGTATGCGCTGGAATCCGGCGATGCGCTGGATCAATTTGATATTGTGGCTTTTTCTCTGATGCATGAAATGGTCTATACCAATGTGCTGCTGATGCTGGATCTGGCTGGGATTCCGTTTTATGCGGACAAGCGCGATGAAAATGCACCGCTCATTGCAGCAGGCGGCCCTTGTACACTCAACGCAGAGCCTTTGGCGCCCTTCATCGACGTGATGATGCTGGGAGACGGGGAAGAAACTGTAGTGATTTTATCCCAAGAAGTAAAAAGAGCCAAGGAAGAAGGCGTTTCCAAGCACGAATTGCTGAAAAGGCTGAGTGCCATTGAGGGATTTTACGTGCCTTCGTTTTATCAGGTTTCCTATCATGAGGATGGAACGGTAGACAGGATCGAGGCACAGCATGGAGCGCCGGAAAAGGTAAAAAAGGCGGTTGTGAAAGATTTGGAGCATGCGCCGTATCCGTTAAAGCCTTTGGTGCCGTATATGTCGATCATCCATGACCGCGTATCACTGGAGCTTTTTAGGGGATGCACGAGAGGATGCCGGTTTTGCCAAGCGGGCTATGTTTACCGTCCGGTACGGGAAAGAACGGTGGATACCCTGGTAGGACAAGCTGCCTGCATGATCCAATCCACAGGATATGAGGAAATTTCCCTGACATCTTTAAGCTCCGGGGATTATCCTAAGCTGCCGGAATTGATCGACCGGCTCAGCGAACAAAACAAAGGAAAGCGGGTTTCGCTCTCGCTTCCGTCATTGCGCATCGATTCGTTTACTAAGGAGGTAGCAGAAGGAGTCAGCCAGGTGCGGAAAACAGGGTTGACCTTTGCACCTGAAGCCGGCACACAGCGCCTGCGAGATATCATCAACAAAGGCGTTACAGAGGAAAATCTGCTTGATTCTGTGATGGATGCATTTGAGTCCGGCTATTCTACGGTAAAGCTGTACTTTATGATCGGCCTTCCAGGAGAGACGGACGACGATCTGCGCGGGATCGTGGAGCTGGGGAAAAAGGTGGTTGAATGTTATTATTCCATGCCAAAGGAAAAAAGAAAGCTGCCGCCTCACGTTACCATCAGCGTTTCTCCTTTTGTACCAAAGCCGTTTACCCCTTTTCAATGGGAGCCTCAGCCCACGCTGGAGGAGATACAGCGCAAACAAAGGGTGATTTTGGAAGCGGTAAAGCCATATAAGCGCATTAAGTTTAACACACACAATGCAAAAACCAGCGCGCTGGAAGGTGTATTTGCCAGAGGAGATAGGCGTTTGGCGCCGGCTGTAGAGCTTGCTTATCAGCGAGGGGCCAGATTTGATGGATGGTCCGAATGCTTTGACTATGATCGATGGATGCAGGCGTTTGCCGATACGGGCATTGACCCCGCCTTCTATGCCAACCGCACCAGGGATGAGAAAGAGGTATTCCCGTTTGAGCATCTGGATCCAATGATTTCCAGACGCTATTTGTGGCTGGAAAAGCAACGGTCTGTGCAAGGGATCACAACACCGGATTGCCGAAAGGGTTGTCAGGGGTGCGGATTGATGAAAGTTTGCGGGGTGGAGCAGGCATGAAGATGATTGCAAAATTCAGCCGCAAGGGCGCGGCCTGTTACATGTCGCATTTGGATCTGCTGCGTTGTGTGCAGCGCACATTGAGGCGGGCCAACATGCCGTTGGCCTATTCACAAGGCTTTAATCCGCATCCGATCTTGTCCTTTGCGCAGGCAATGGGAGTGGGGCTGGCGACGATCGGCGATTATTTTGAGGTTGGCCTAGAGGAGAATTTAGAGCCCGAAGCTTTTGCTGCAGCGTTTAATGCGTGCGCGACACCGGGTGTGCATGTGATACAAGCCCGGCAAGCCGAAGAGAAAGAAAAAACCATCATGAGCCAGGTAGAGGCTGCAACCTATCGGTTTCAATTGGAAAAGCAGCTACAAACGGCAATGAAAGATGCTTTGATAAAATTGATGGCAGCACCGGAATATCTATTTGAAAAAAAGAGCAAATCCGGTGTGAAACAAGAAAACATGAGACCGAGAATTTTGCAGGCAGAATTTCAAGACGTCAGCATTGAAGCTCAGCTTTCCTGTGGCAATGACAATTTGCAACCCAAGGCTTTCTGGCAGGCTTTGTGTGATCTATCCGGTGTGCAAAGCCAGCCGCAGATACTTCGTATAGAATTGTGGCGCAAGGAAAAGGATGCCTTTACGCCGTTGTCTCAATCTCCATCCCTGATTTAATCTTTTACAGAAGGTGAATTCCGATGGCTAATATCATCTATTTGGAAAGCAATCCCTATCAAGTGCGCGCCGCCATTGAAGAGGATGGATCGCTGGCAGAGCTCTTTGTAGAGCGCAAGGGCGGAGAACGCCTGGTGGGCAATATCTACAAGGGAAAGGTCAAAAATGTACTGCCCGGCATGCAGGCGGCATTTGTGGATATTGGACTGGATAGGAACGCGTTCCTTTACGCCGGCGATATCAACTATGACCCAGGGGATTTTGCCTTTGGGGATGAAAAGGAAAAGGCGGAGGAAGAATATATTCCGGATATCCGTTCGCTTGTGAAAGTAGGCCAGGATATCATGGTGCAGGTAACAAAACAGCCATTCGGAACAAAGGGCGCCAGGATTACTACCAACATCACCATTCCAAGCCGTTCGCTGGTGCTAATGCCCACGGCGGATTATTTGGGCGTTTCCAGGCGCATACAGAGGGAAGAAGATCGTGAAAAGGTACGGCAAAATCTAGAGCAGATCAAACCAGAGGGCATGGGGCTGATTGCGCGCACAGTCTCTTTGGGGATGAGTGTAGAGGAGCTCAAGCGCGAATGCGATGAGCAGATACAGACGTATGAAAACATACAAAAACACTTTACCAGGGCAAAAGCACCGTCTTTGATTCATAGTGAAGACAGCCTAGTATTTCGGACTGTGCGCGATTTATTTACCGAACAGATCGATTCGCTGATCGTAGACAATTCGGATGTTTATCAGGCGGTGCGCCAAAGCGTGTCCGTAATGAGTCCCAATTTGTTGGACAGAGTACATCTATTCCACAAGCATTACGATATGTTTGAATATTACGGCCTGGAAAATAAGATAGAAAAGGCGCTGCGAAGGAAAGTTTGGCTGAAAAACGGCGGATACCTGGTATTTGATTATGCTGAGGCGTTGACCGTCATTGACGTCAACACCGGCAAATATGTGGGCAATGACAATTTACAGGAAACGATTCTAAACACAAACCTGCAAGCCGCCGTGGAGGTGGCGCGCCAGATCCGGCTTCGGGAAATTTCCGGAATCATCGTGATAGACTTCATCGATATGGAGGACGCGGAAAACCGTGAAAAGGTCGTAGAAACCTTGCGGGAGGAAACGAAAAAAGATCGGACACGCACGACGATACTAGGCATTACAGGGCTGGGCATTGTGGAGATGACACGTAAAAAGCTTAAGCCTTCACTGGATTCTGTTATCCATGAGCCATGCCCGTACTGCGATGGGCTTGGGATGGTGGTAAGTCGTGCTACGATGGCGCAAAAGGCTCGTAAACAGGTGATGAAGCTGTTTTACGAAACGGACTGCCGGGCCGTTGTTATCAAGGCGCATCCGGCCAATATCTCAGAAATCGAATCCATGATGCATGGCGGGGCAAAGCTGATCCCGCCGGTACAGGGCAAAGCGGTATTTGTTTTGCCGTGCGATAATATGCACTTAGAGCATTTGGAGTGCGAGGGCATGACATTGGAACAAGCAGAAAACACAGAGGGCGCAACACGCCTGGATAATGATTGACAGACGCGTAGAAGTGCTGTATACTAATTCAGTGTTACCGCTCAGAACAGGTCTAAATGCTGCAAGGCTACCTGATTTTGGCGAGTCCCAAAATATTTGGATGGGGAGGTGCAACAATGTACGCAATCGTTCAAACCGGCGGCAAACAGTATAAAGTGGAGCAGGGGCAGGCCCTGTATGTGGAAAAGCTGGATGCTGCTGTAGGAGAAACCGTAGAACTTCCGGTTTTGATGGTGGTCGATGGCGAAAAAACCACGGTGGGCACGCCTGTTGTGGAGGATGTCGTAGCCAAGGCTAAGGTCGTGGCGCATGGCAAGAGCAAAAAGGTCATCGTTTTCAAATATAAGCCGAAGAAGAACTATCGCAAAAAGACGGGCCACCGTCAGCCGTATACGAAGATCGAGATTGAATCTTTGGGCAAATAATCAATGGATGAGAGAGGTGTAAACCATGGCACATAAGAAAGGTGTAGGTAGCTCCCGAAATGGGCGCGACAGCGAATCCAAGCGCCTTGGCGTAAAACGCGGGGATGGCCAATTCGTCCTGGGCGGCAATATTCTCGTCCGTCAGCGTGGTACGAAGATCCATCCGGGTCTCAATGTAGGTATCGGCGGCGACGATACGCTGTTTGCATTGGTGGACGGAACTGTAAAGTTTGAGCGCAAAGGCCGCGACAAAAAGCAGGTATCCGTGTATCCGGTCCAATAACAAAAAAGAAACACCGCACTATCAATGCGGTGTTTTTTATTTTTCCAAGAATCTTTCGGAAAAGGCTCGTCAGAGCCTGGGGATATGGTTTATAATATTACAATACGGCTAAGGAAAACAGAGAAGGTGTGGTTGGCAATGGAGGAACGAAAACTCATAGATTGGTTTTGCCAGCAGGGCAGGGCGGCCATCGCTTTTTCCGGCGGCGTGGACAGTACCTTTCTATTGGCCTGTGCGAAGCAGGCGTTGGGCAGAAATGTGAAAGCATATACATGCCGTTCGGCTTTCGTACCGGAGTGGGAATTGAACGAAGCAAAAGAGTTTTGCAAAGAACATGAAATTGATTTGCAGATTATTCCTCTGGATGTGTTGGCAGATGAAAATATAGCAAAAAACCCGATCAACCGCTGTTACCTTTGCAAAAAAAGTGTGTTTGGGGCCATCACAGCACAGGCCAGACAGGATGGATTTTCTGTTGTATGCGATGGAGCCAATGTGGATGATCTATCCGACTACCGTCCCGGCAGTAAGGCGGCAAAGGAGCTGGGGGTATTGAGCCCTCTGCAGATGCTAGGCTATGATAAAGCGGCTATACGAAGGCTGAGCGCCGCTATGGGGCTGCCGACAGCGCAAAAGCCTGCCTATGCTTGTTTAGCAACGAGGATCCCTACAGATCATACGATTACCATAGAGGCTTTGGAGCGCATTGATAAAGCAGAGCAGGTCTTTCACGAGATGGGATACCCGGCCGTAAGAGTGCGCCATCATGGCGATTTGGCCAGGGTGGAGCTTTCCAAAGATAGTATGCAGGCCTTTATACAGAATGAGGATATGCAACGCGTTGCAGAGCGCATCAAAGCGGTTGGCTATCGCTATGTAGCGTTGGATATGCAGGGATACAAAACAGGCAATATGAACATAGGGAAGGAGCCGGTGCGGTGAATCTTCAGACGTTACTGGAACAGGTAAAAACGGGGGATATTTCTCTAGAGCAGGCAGAAAAACAGATCAAATCTTTGGCGTTTGAAGACATCGGCTATGCCAAGATCGATCATCATAGAGAATTGCGGCAGGGACTGCCGGAGGTCGTATACGGAGCCGGAAAAACGGCGGAGCAGATCGATGGGATTTTGCAGCACATCCTTAAGGTAGCGTCTACCCATGTCATGGTAACCAGGATCTCTTCTGATAAATTTGATATGCTCAGCGTGAAGGACAAGCTGACCTATTATCCCGAGGCCCAAATTGCAGTCTGTTGGCAGGGAGAAAGGCACGAGAGAGGGGATATTGCCATTTGTGCTGCCGGCACCAGCGATTTATTTGTGTGTGAAGAGGCGGCACTGACGGCTATGTGTATGGGAAATAAGGTTTCTAGATATTATGACATCGGTGTGGCGGGCATCCATCGGTTGTTTGCCAAGCTAGAGGAGATTAAACAGGCAAACGTCATCATCGCGGTGGCCGGTATGGAAGGAGCTTTGCCGGGAGTATTGGCCGGCCTGGTGGAGGTGCCAGTGATTGCTGTGCCTACGTCTGTGGGGTATGGGGCCAACTTTGGAGGCTTATCCGCGTTGCTGACCATGCTGAATTCCTGCGCCAACGGCATCAGCGTAGTGAATATCGATAATGGATTCGGGGCCGGTTATCTGGCCGGGCAAATCAATAAACTTGCGACGGGAGAGTTGGTTCGATGAAAACACTGTATTTGGATTGCTTTGCAGGTATCAGCGGGGATATGACCATCGGCGCGCTGCTTGATTTGGGGATCGATCCCGAGTACTTGAAAGCGGAGCTGGCCAAGCTGGGCCTTTCTGATGAGTACGATCTGCATATTGAGAAAAAAGCAAAGTGGGGAATTACGGGCACGGACGTGCATGTGCACCTAACCAAAGAAGAGGATCCCCATGAGCATCATGAACATACCCATCACCTTGATCACAAGCATCATGATCATGAGCATGCTCATCACCACGATCACGAGCATCATGACCATGTGCATGCTCATGAACATAATCACGACCATACCCCTGACCACGAACATACGCATGAATCCGATCATGACCATATCCATCGCTTGGCGCGCGGATATGGAGAGATCAAGCAGATTATAGAAAACAGCACCATTTCACAAGGCGCAAAAGAACGGGCGCAAAAAATATTCTATGCCATAGCCAAAGCAGAAGCGGCCGTACACGGCAACCCCATAGAAAAAGTGCACTTTCATGAGGTGGGGGCTACAGACGCCATTGTGGATATTGTGGGAACCGCCATCTTGTTGGATAAGCTGGGTGTAGAAAAAATCGTATGCTCTCCCATTCATGTGGGTAGCGGCATGGCAAAGGCGGCACACGGTGTATTCGGCGTACCGGCGCCAGCAACAGCTTTAATTTTGCAGGGTAAGCCGATGTACCAAACCGAGGTAAAAGGAGAGCTTTGCACCCCGACTGGGGCGGCCATTGCAGCGGCGATGGCGGATGATTTTGGCCCCATGCCAACGATGAAAACGCAGGCGGTAGGCCATGGCCTGGGCAAAAAGGATTTTGGAATTTTAAACTTTTTACGCATCTTTTTGGGGGAAACGGAAGGCGTAGCAGATGAGGTATCCATCTCCGAAGCAAATTTGGATGATATGACGCCGGAAGCCGTTGCCTATGCGGCAGATCGTATTCGGGAAGCAGGCGCTTTGGATGTTTGGACCGAGCCTATCTATATGAAAAAGGGACGTATGGGAACAAAGCTCTGCGCTCTCTATCGATTGGACAACGGGCAGATTGTACCAAAGATGCTAGAGCATACCACTACGCTGGGTGTACGTACATACAACGCAAGGCGGACGATACTGCCCAGAGGAGAAGAAACGGTGGAAACTGCCTATGGTGCAATCCGTGTTAAAACTGCTATGCGTTGCGGGCGTATGACGGCAAAGCCGGAAAATGAGGATGTGCAAAGGGCGGCCAAAGCAGCAAATGTATCGTATGAAACGGTATACGAGGCAGCGATGAATGCCAGAAAATAAGAGAGGTGCAAAAATGGCAAAAGCAGCAGTGATTATGGGAAGCGACAGCGATTGGGGCGTAATGCAAGCAGCGGTAAAGACCCTGAAATCGTTTGGAATCGAGGTAGAGACGCATATTATGAGCGCACACCGCACCCCTGCCGTTGCAGGCGAATTTGCGGAAAACGCCTATAAAAATGGATTTGGGGTTATCATTGCCGCGGCAGGTAAGGCGGCGCATTTGGCAGGCGCCATTGCAGGGCATACCATTCTGCCGGTAATCGGCGTGCCGCTTTGCAGCGGAGATCTGGGTGGTATGGATGCTTTGCTGGCCACGGTGCAGATGCCTCCGGGCATTCCGGTAGCAACCATGGCGGTGGACGGTGCAAAAAATGCCGCTTTGATGGCGGTGCAGATTTTAGCGGCCGGCCAGCCAGAGCTGTGGGACAAGCTTTCTGCTTACAAAAAGGAAATGGCAGATGGCGTAGCGCAAAAAGACGCAAAAATTCAACAGTTAGCCAAAGAGCTATAATCATTTAGGAGGCAAGTACACATGGCAAAAGCATACGCAGACGCAGGCGTGAATGTAGAGGCGGGCTACGACGTGGTGCGTAGAATTAAAAATATGGCTGCGCAGACGTTTGATGACAATGTTTTGAGCGGGCTGGGCAGTTTTGGAGGATTTTACTCCATCGAGGATGCCCTGAAGATGCGCCAACCCGTTTTGGTATCCGGTACGGACGGCGTTGGAACCAAGCTAAGGCTGGCAATGCTGCTGGATAAGCACGATACCATCGGGATCGATTGCGTGGCAATGTGTGTCAACGACATTGCATGCCATGCGGCAAAGCCTCTGTTTTTTTTGGATTATCTGGCTGTTGGTAAGCTGGAGCCAGTAAAGGCGGCCAAAATTGTTTCCGGTGTGGCGGAAGGCTGCCGGCAGGCAGGATGTGCGCTCATTGGCGGAGAAACAGCGGAAATGCCCGGCTTTTATGCCAAGGACGACTATGATCTGGCAGGGTTTGCCGTGGGGCTGGCGGATAAGGCGGATGTGATAGATGGCAGCCGCATGCAGGCCGGCGATGTGCTCATTGGCCTTGCTTCCTCAGGCGCCCACAGCAATGGCTATTCGTTGATTCGTAAGATTTTTTCTATGACGGAGGATTCGCTGTCCCAATGGATTGAAGCGCTGGACTGCACACTGGGAGAAGCATTGCTGCGGCCGACACGCATCTATGTAAACGCTGTACAGGAAATTTGCAAGGTAGCGGATGTAAAGGCGATTGCCCATATTACGGGTGGGGGTTTCATTGAAAATGTACCGCGCGTCGTGCCGGACGGCCTATGTGCTAGAATCGATTTGAAAGCCTGGGCTATGCCGCCACTGTTTAAATTGATGCAGCAAACGGGCGGTCTGGATGTGATGGAGATGTATAACATTTTCAATATGGGCATCGGTATGGTGCTAGTGGTCAATCCAAACATGGCAGACAGAGCGTTAGAGGCTGCAAAAAAAGCAGGCGAGACTGCCTATATCATCGGCGATGTGGCTGCGGGCGAAGAGAAGGTGCAGCTGCTAAAATGAAAAATATCTGTGTTTTGGTATCGGGCGGCGGCACGAATCTGCAAAGCGTCATTGACGCCATAGAAAACGGAGAGATCCGCGATGCACGTATTGCCGGCGTCATTTCCTCCAAAAAGGATGTATACGCGTTAGAGCGGGCAAAAAAGCATGGCATTCCCAGTAAGATCATCATGCGCAAGGCGTATGAAAGCAAGGAGGAGTTTGACCAGGCCATCTTAGAGGCGCTCAAAGCGTTTGACGCTGATTTGATCGTGCTGGCCGGGTATCTAGCCATTTTGGGAGAAAACGTGATCAAGGCCTATCCGAACCGCATTGTAAACATTCATCCTTCGCTGCTTCCCTCCTTTGGCGGCAAGGGGTATTACGGGCTTAAAGTGCATGAGGCAGTGCTGTCGGCCGGCGTGAAGCTCACGGGCGCGACGGTTCACTTTGTAGATGAAGGAACGGATACAGGCCCCATTATCATGCAAAAAGCGGTGCGAGTATACCCCAGCGATACGCCGGAGGTGCTCCAGGCACGGGTGATGGAACAGGCAGAGCATATTATTTTGCCGAAGGTAGTGCGTTTATTGGTACAGGATAAGATCTGTGTAAAACAGCGTAAGGTGTACGTGGAGGAGGAAGATCAATGAAAAGGAGAGCATTTTTAAGCGTATCGGATAAGACAGGCCTGGTGCCTTTTGCAAAGGGGCTGGTAGAGTGCGGCTTTGAACTAGTGAGTACGGGCGGAACGGAAAAGGCCTTAAAAGAAGCGGGGGTTCCGGTTACCAATGTCAGCGATATTACGGGATTTCCGGAGTGTCTGGATGGGCGGGTAAAGACCCTGCACCCCATGGTACATGCTGGTATTTTGGCTATGCGTGAAAATCCGGCTCATATGGATCAGATTCATGCATTGGGCGTTGTGCCCATCGATGTGGTCTGTGTAAATCTATATCCGTTTAAGCAGACCATGCTGAAGCCCGGTGTCTCTTTTGAAGAGTGCATTGAGAATATTGATATAGGCGGCCCCAGTATGCTGCGTGCGGCTGCGAAAAACCATAGGGATGTAGCGGTAGTCGTGGATGTAGCAGACTATGACGTCGTGCTTGAGGAGCTGAAAGCGCATGGACAAGTCAGCTACGACACCAAACTGGCATTATGTCGAAAGGTATTTGAACATACGGCGGCCTATGATGCAATGATTGCAAAATATCTACGCGATTATACCCATGCTGAGATTCCGAATCAATTTACCATGACCTATGAAAAGGTACAGGATATGCGTTATGGGGAGAATCCCCATCAAAAGGCGATGTTCTTTAAAGAGATAGACGCTTCGCCGGCAACCCTCCCGATGGCAAAGCAGCTCAATGGAAAAGAGCTTTCCTATAACAATATCAACGATACAAACGGCGCACTGGAACTGTTGCGTGAATTCCGCGATAATACCGAGAAGATTGCAGTGGTAGGCGTAAAGCATGCCAATCCCTGTGGCGTAGCATTGGCAGATACCACGGCAAAGGCGTACCAAAAGGCGTATGAGGCCGATCCTGTATCCATTTTTGGCGGGATTGTAGTGACAAACGGGACGGTCGACGCGGATACGGCTGCGGAGATGGCTAAGATTTTCCTGGAAATCATTGTGGCGCCTGCCTACACGCCGGAGGCACTGGAAATTCTTTGCAAAAAGAAAAACCTTCGTGTGTTAGAGCTGCCCGGCATCCGTGAGGAACTGCCGGAAGGCATGCTGGATATGAAAAAGGTCATGGGCGGTCTGCTGGTACAGGAATTTAACCAGGGAGGCATCGGGGAACTGACGGTGCCCACCAAGCGTAAGCCGACGGAAAAAGAGATGGAGGATCTCTTGTTTGCCTGGAAGCTGGTAAAGCATACAAAATCCAATGCCATTACCATTGCCAAAGATCAGGTAAGCTGCGGCATTGGTCCGGGCCAAGTCAATCGGATTTGGGCGGTAGAGCAGTCCATAGAGCATGCAGGGGAGCGGGTCAAGGGCGCAGTGCTGGCTTCGGATGCGTTTTTCCCGTTTGATGATTGCGTCAAGGCGGCCGGTGCGGCAGGCATTACAGCGATTATCCAGCCGGGCGGTAGTATTCGTGATGAGGATAGTATCAAGGCTTGTGATGAATTGGGCATTGCAATGGTATTTACCCATATGCGCCATTTTAAGCATTAAAGGAGGCATACAGATCAATGAAGATACTAATCGTAGGCGGAGGCGGAAGGGAACATGCCATTGCGCAAACCCTGTACAAGCAGGGGCATACGCTATGGTGCGCACCCGGCAATGGGGGCATTTCCCAGATCGCAACCTGTGTGCCCATCAAAGCGACGGACATTGAGAGCATGGTAGCCTATGCTGTCAAGGAGCAGTTTGATCTGGTTGTTGTCGCACCGGATGATCCATTGGCTATGGGTATGGTGGACAAGTTGAATGAAAAAGGGATCAAAGCATTTGGCCCAAACGCTGCGGCTGCCCAGATCGAAGCCAGTAAAGCCTTTACAAAAGAGCTATTGAAAAAGTATGCAATACCGACAGGCGGGTTCAGCGTATGTGAATCTGTTGAGGAGGCATACCGAATTTTAGATACGCATCCGCTGCCGGTCGTTGTAAAGGCAGATGGATTGGCCCTGGGAAAAGGTGTCTACATTTGCCAGACACTAGAGCAGGCCAAACAGGCGGTTTCGGAGATCATGGAGGATCATGTGTTTGGCACTGCTGGGTCCAAGGTGCTCATAGAAGAATTTTTGACAGGGCCGGAGGTTTCCTTTTTGTGTTTTTGTGACGGCAAGCATATTGCACCGATGCCGGCTGCCCAAGACCATAAACGTGCTTACGATGGCGACAAAGGGCCGAATACCGGCGGTATGGGGGCTTTCTGTCCTACGCCTACTTTTACAAAAGAATTGAAACAAGAAGTGATCGACACCATCGTGCTGCCTACGGTAAGGGCCATGGAAAAGGAAGGGCGGTCGTTTAAGGGTGTATTGTACTGTGGCTTGATGCTAACACCGAGTGGCCCTAAAGTATTGGAATACAATGCTCGTTTTGGGGATCCGGAGACACAGGCAATTCTGCCGCTGTTGAAGAGCGATTTAGCGGAAATTTTCCTGGCAACCATCGATGGAACGCTGGATCAGCTTTCCATTGAATGGGAGGATAAGGCTGCTGTCTGCATCGTGTTGGCATCTGGCGGGTATCCGAAACAGTATCAAAGTGGCTATGAAATCCATGGATTGGCAGAATGCGAAAAAACAGGCGCAATGGTATATCATGCTGGCACAAGAAGGGAAGAAGATGCCTTTTTGACGGCTGGGGGACGTGTATTGGGCGTTGTGAGGACTGCTTTCACTCTTCCGCAAGCTATAAAAGATGCATATGAGTCCGTCCAAGAAATTTCTTTCCAGGATATGCACTTTAGAAAAGATATTGGCGTAAAATAAAAAGAGCCCTTAGGGCTCTTTTTTATGCGTCCTGCCCGCCAGCGGGCTCTGCGCACATGGCAGCATAGGTGGCCTTTGCATTTTGCGGCCATAAATCGCAGAGATGCTGTGCTTGTAAGAGATTGGAAACATAGGTGCGAATTTCCATGATGGTAAAGCCTTTTTCCAAAATTCGCAGGTATACAACATACTGATTTTGGTCAAGCTTCTGATAGCTGGCCGCATACTCAGAGGTAATGCGAGCCTTGGCGGCAAGCTTGGCCGCCTGCACGTCCAGCTGTTTGCGGTTATGCAAAGGAATTTCTTTTTCGAAAACGGAGAGAATCTGCCGCCCTTTGTCTTGGACGACAATACGACGATTGCTGTCGGTGCCATATTTATAAGCTATCAAGCCTTGCTCTACCAATTCATTGAGGGAGAGCTGAAAATCAAAATAGGGAAGCCAATCCACGCAGGCCTCCACAAGCTCTTCATAACGTGCCGGGGTATCGGCCTTGTGGATCAGATATAAAAGCTGAAGTTTTGCTTTGGGTAACGGTGTCATAAAACCTCTCCTTATCTTTTCCAGTATATCTATCATACCATTGCAGAGGGCAGAGAAGCAATGCTATTAAAAAAGTGCTTGCAAAATTCTGTAAAGTCGGTATAATAAATATTGCGTTTGACGCATGGGCGGTTAGCTCAGTTGGTAGAGCATCACGTTGACATCGTGGAGGTCGCTGGTTCGAGTCCAGTATCGCCCACCAATTCAATCCTGTGGTGTGCGTGAAGTTTCCTGTTAAAAACCCACAGTTTTACATTGGGAATTCGAGTTCTGTCGGAGTACGCCAGGCCTGCCACGGTTAAGCGGGATCGCGGAAAAAGCCAGATAGGATACCCACCTGCCGAGCAATGGCGGGTTATAAACTGGGAAACAAACGGCACTATGGGAGTTGACTTTTCTTCCAAAAGTGCGTATAATACAATTTGTCGTAGCGGAATGGTGTAACGGCAGCACCTGCGACTCTGACTCGTATTGTCTAGGTTCGAATCCTAGTTCCGCTGCCAAAACACCCCGAAATAAATCGGGGTGTTTTTTATAAAATTAGGGCTTGCATTCTTGGGCCAAATAGGATACTATAATAAAGCTGTTAGATATGGCGCATTGGTCAAGCGGTTAAGACACCGCCCTCTCACGGCGGTAACAGGGGTTCGATTCCCCTATGCGCTACCAAAAAACCACCGAGAAATCGGTGGTTTTTGTTTTTTATGACATCAATTACATTCTTTCCTCGAAATATGATACCATTTTTGCTCCGTATTCTGTTTTTTAATCCGCGAGCGTATTCGCCCAATGCCATATTTGGTTTGCCTATTTGCTTATTGCTTATAAGTGCGCTTGATGCAGATCCTCTGTCCTTATCTATCCCATTGGCTTTTATAAAATTTTTTCTGACCTATTCCACATAGAACACGATTTTAGTGATGTATTCATTTTCATCCTGAGAAGTAAGATAGTCGTTGATGCAAAACTCATATGCATCAGATATAATTTTCAGAGAATTAGCCTTACAATAATGTAACAGCTTTTGATAAGAGCGTCCAATCGACAGATAATCTCCCACATGATAGATACTAACGCATTTTCCAGCAGGAAGTTGTTTGATATTTGTGGACTTATTGTTGCTTTCAATCGGCAAAAAAGCCATTGTAGCCTCGGTAAAGCGACTTTCTTGAATGTGTTTAAAAGGAACAATGACGCCGCACTGAAAATAGATTGGCAATTGCTCTTGAAAAGAATCAGTAAAACATTTTTTTGTTGCCAGGCTGATTTCTTTTAATGTATATGGTTTTTCTACCTCCCGAAACAGAATATATTGAACGGGTAACCGTTCTATGATAACATCGTTATCATTTCCACGATATTTGATTGCCGATTCCATCTGGTCACATCGATGCAGCACCCTGTTTCGGATCAAACGAAGTTCCTGAATCCTCTGATCAATGGCATCAACTTGTTTTCTAAAAGCAATCAAGCTACTACTAATATTGTAATGCTGCATATGTTTTTTAATTTCACTTAAGGAAAATCCTATTTTTTTCATGATTAAGATGGTATCTAAATAGTCAATTTGATTGGCGCTGTAATAACGGTACCCATTATTTGGATCTACATAAGCAGGCTGAAACAAACCAATTTTATCATAGAAGATCAAAGTTTGTTTAGAAATATTTTGGCATTTGGATACCTCGCCAATTGAGAACATGTTTTTCATCTTGCACCTCTTGACATTATAGTTACTATATCCTTTATTATATCTCAAAAATATTCAGGGAGAGAGGTTTATGTCCGGAAAAAGATTATATGCTTTATGCCAGAAAGTGATTGAGGGATTATCCTATAAGAAGATTGCGTTGATTATGGTTGGGGCGATGATCTGTTCCTTTGGTATTCACAATATACACCAGCAAACCGGTATTACAGAAGGCGGGGTAATTGGATTGATGCTTTTGGCAGAGCATTGGCTCGGTGTTTCTCCCGCCTATATTACACCTGTATTGGATATTAGCTGTTATATATTGGCGTTTAAATATTTGGGGGGAAGGTTCATTAAAACATCCGTCATATCAACTGTTAGCGTGTCTCTTTTTTATAAAGTTTGGGAACTATTTCCTCCTATGCTGCCAAATTTATTGCCATATCCATTGCTGGCCGCTCTCTGCGGAGGTGCCTTTGTAGGGATTGGCGTTGGGATAATTGTGCGACAGGGTGGATCCAGTGGAGGCGATGATGCGTTGGCGCTCACTATATCTCGAGTTACCCATTGGCGTTTATCCCGCTGCTATCTTTTTACAGACTTTGTTGTATTGGGATTTTCTCTAACCTATATCCCATTTTCAAAGATTGTGTTTTCTATCATCACGGTCACCATTTCGTCTTATCTGATCGATCGTGTGCAAAGCTTTAAGCTTTGCACACAATTTAAAGGAGAGAACAAGGGAGAAAGAATGGTTTTACCATCCAAAATATTAGATGAAAAGGAATAAAATTATGATGTAATTAACTACATTAGAGTGCAATGCCTTTAAGAAAACAAGGGAAGGATCTTACGATGGATTGAATGGATTGTTACGTTACTATGCATCTTTTTTACAGAGGAAATGAAACATGCTAGGGAATTCTTTATAAGCCAAGCAGCAAATTGATGCATACGGAATCGCATCTTTGTACATGAAGATGCGATTTTTATATCTGATTGAGTGTCTGCTAATCAGATGCTAACCAAACAGAGTAAAGGAAGATCTATACGCTGTTTTTTTAAAAGGAATCCGCAAGCGCTATAGGGGAGTGGTTGACAGAAAACAAAAAATTGGTATCTTATATAAGTAACAAATAAAAGTATCCAACAAAAGAAAGGGGGCGATGGAAACGGCGGAAACTACGGGAAATCCTGCACAGATGAAGAGAATGAATATCGAAAGCGTATACCGTGCGTTGATAGACTACAAGGCCGCTACAAGGGCGGAGATCGCTGAAAGAACGAAGATAAGCATCACGACGATTCGAGCGCTCATGGAAGAGCTTCGCGCCAAGGAGGAAATTATAGAGGCAAGCATAGATGCATCTAGCGGAGGGAGAAGAGCCATCCGTTATACGCTCAATCCTAAAAAAAATCAAATTCTTTCTGTTTTCTATACGGATAATGAGGTGTTTTATGAGATTGCAGCGCTGGATGGCCAGATCATACAGAGGAACCGAATTGAAAAAAGCGTATATGAATCAGAGCAATCTCTGTTTGATGTGATAGATACATGTTTGAAACAGGGAGAAATTCGCGCAATTGCACTAGGCGTGCCTGGCATCGTGGACAATCATAAGTATATGCACCGGCGTGGGCTCAATGAATGGGACATTTATGCCATTGGCGAACGCGTACAACAGCATTATGGATTGCCAACGCTTTTGGAAAATGATTTGAATGCTATGGCGGTCGGATATGCGGACCGTATGGCCAAGGAAGAAAACCGGGATAAAGAAACGATTGATTTGGTCTATTTGCAACTAAATTGTGGTTGTGTATGCGCAGGAAGCATTGTGGGCGGAAGGGTCGTACGCGGTGGGCGACAGTTTGCCGGGGAATTGAGCGATATGCCCTTTGACGGCTGCTATACATTGATTCAGGCGTTGAGAAAGACACAGTCGCTATCAGAGATGTCTTTGGCCGCGGCTAAATTGATCTGCATGGTAAATTGCATGGTAAATCCATCTTACATTGTATTGGGCGGAGAGCGTTTGACAGGATGCGAAGACGAGCAGCGCGCCATTCAGCAGGAAATGGACACATTGATCCCTAAGCGTGTGCAGCCTCAAATAGCCTTTGCGCCGGCATTTGAAGAGGATTACCTACAAGGACTGCGATCTTTAGCGACAGATCGGATTCTGCCGTTGCTGTTGGCCTAGTGGATACGCGGATGATATATGGAAAGAGGAGAGAAAGCAAAGATGGTAAAAACAGAACAAGTGCAATATACAAACATATCTGCGCCGCATATAGCGTCGCCGGATAAGCCCGTGCTCATTTCTGACCAGACTTATGCAAAGCATATGAATAGGCTTCAGAGCGCCATGCAGAAAGAAGGATTCGATGCGGTCGTTATCTATGCAGACAAAGAGCATGGCGATAACTTCTATTATTTTACTGGCTTTGAGCCTAGGTTTGAAGAAGCGGCCTTGGTTGTGCGCCAGAATGGGAAGCCGCATATGATGCTGGGCAATGAGATGTATAAGATGCATCAGTACAGCCGTGTTGAGGTGCAGCCGGTCGCCTGTCCCTATTTCTCTTTGCCAAACCAGCCAATGGAAACGGAAAAAACAGTAGCAGAGCTATTCTGCCAGGCGGGCATTGCAAAAGGTGACCGTGTGGGATTAATTGGATGGAAGATGTTTACTGGCCGCTGTGAGAATAACGCACTTTTATTTGATATGCCGCATTACTGGATATCCGCCATTCAAGAAAACATCGGGGCTGAAGGGAAGATGGAGAACGCAGCTAGGCTTTTGATTGACCCGGATTCTGGGATTCGCACAGTACTTGAGGCGGATGAGATTGCGGAATACGAGGTAAATGCTGCTTGGGCTTCCCAATGTGTAGAGACGCTTTTGAAGGATTTGGCACCGGGGAAAACTGAATTGGAGCTGGCCCAGCACCTGCATGCGTATGGCCAGTTTACGCCCTGCCATCCGATGTGTGCAACAGGCGCCAGGTTTGGTGGTGCCGTCGTTAGTCCACGTTATAAGAAGGTAGAGGTGGGAGATGCGTTTACGACCTCTATGAGCCTGCGCGGAGGGCTGACCTGCCGTGCAGCGTATGTGGCAAAAACAGAAGCCGACCTACCTGAGGCTGCGCGCAATTATGTAGATGTGATGGCGCGTCCATATTTTGCAGCGGCGGCTACTTGGTATGAAACTGTCGGCCTTGGAGTAACAGGTGGAGAAGTATATGCGGCCGTAGATACGGTATTCCCCAAGTCGGAATATGGTTGGACACTAAATCCGGGGCATTTGTGCGCTTCTGAAGAATGGATGTCCTCGCCCATTGAAAAGGATAGCAAGGCAACGCTGAAAAGCGGTATGATTCTGCAGATGGATATCATTCCCAGCCGCCCACCGTACGGCGGTATCAATGCGGAGGAGGGTATCGCGCTGGCGGATGAGGCCCTGCGTGAGGAGCTAAAACGGACGTATCCAGAGATGTGGGCACGCGTGGAACAGCGTAGAAAATATATGATGGAGGAATTGGGTATCCAGTTAAAACCGGAGGTATTGCCGCTGTCCAATTTGGCAGCGTATGTAAGGCCTTTGCTGCTGGACCAAGAGAGAGCCCTAAAGGTTGTCCGCAATTAAGGATATATCGACAAAACAAAAGGAGGGAATGTTTCATGACGGATCATACGAGCTTAAAGATGCACAGGGAAAAGGTAAGGGTAAGCGATAAGAAAATGCTTTGCGCAATTTTGGATATGCAGAAAACCTGCTGTGTGGCATTGCATGATGAGCCGTATCCTTATATCGTGCCGATGAATTTCGGGTACGAATGGGAGGATCAGCTGATCTTCTATTTCCACATGGCCATCGAGGGGCACCGCATTGAACAGATCAAGAAAGATCCGCATGTAGCAATCAGCGTATGGAACTTTTTAGATCGGGTAGGATACGATAGCTACCGAAAGGAAACCCATGATTATCGCAGTGTAACGGCATATGGAAGGGCAGAAATCATAACGCCGGAACAGGAATCGGAATATATTCATGGGCTTAGCGTACTTTGCACGCATACGGGACGGCCGGCCATCAAGAGCATTACCACGGAAATGAGAAATCGGCTGTTTGTCTTGAAGATCACGGCGGACATTGTAACGGGAAAAACGCAATATCCCATTTCGACAGTTGATGAGGTTCCAATGCCCCCCATAACAAAAACCAGATAATCAAAAGCGCACAGAAGAATCTGTGCGCTTTTTTATCCAAGTAAATCAGCTTCCCATATAATCGTCGTAATAATTGTCGGCATCCAAGGAATCTTCTTCCCAGAAACCATCGGTATCTTCATAAATATCATCCGGAAGATAGTCGTCGTATGTTGGAGTGCCTTGTTCCATCATCTGAAAAAGAGAACAACGGCTTTCAAAATCCTCATTGCTCAATGCTTCGGCATTTTGCACGTTGGTCGGAAGCTCTTCCAATTCATTTTGATAGTCTACCGTATAACCGCCTTCAATTTGCATATCTTTGATGTTGATGGAAGAATCTCCTTGCTGTTTGAACAACTGATTGAGCATGGAAACCAGTTTGTTGTTGATGCCAATGCGGATGCTGTAAATACGCACATCGTCTTGGCCAATATAGAATTTGAAATCAATGCATTCCGAAAATACATTCAGTAAGATTTTTTGCTGATCGTCCAAGCTCTTTCCCAACGTATCAGAAAAGCTGGATATTTTTTCAAAATCCAAAGTAACATTGACGACGTCACACTTTACGCCATTGACTTCTTCTGTGCCGATGACTTTGATGGATTTACTTATATTTGCCAGGGCGGCAAATCCGCTTGCCTGAACGGAGAAGTCGTCTACCTTCATAAGGCCGTCTAATCCAAGATCATTGGCCGGCATCGTAGTTTTGATATAGCCGCTGCCTTGCGCATCTTTGGCATAAATTGTCGCGGTTCCCTGGTCGTTTTGCACATACAAATCCTCTGAAACCGGGGTAAAGGACTGGAAAAGAAGCGAGGATAAGAGACTGTCCATCGAAAAATTCAGATGGGCGCTATCCTGATCGGAGGCCAGCGAAAAATCAAGGCGCGGTGATGTGGAAATACCGCTTTGCTCGATCTCGCAAGAGAGGATGAAATCAATCTTTTGCGATTTGATATCAGATGTATTTTTCATAGCCTCTTCCAATAGTTTTTTTCCATCCCTGCCGCAGCCGGTCAGTATGATTGGAACAACAAGAAGAACGGATAAAAGCAATCCTAATTTCTTTTTCATTGAATAGAAATCCTCCATACCTGAAATTACTTATATTGTATCATTATTCTTACATAGAAAAAAGAAATTCCTTAGATTGGCGCAAATTTTCACAGAAACGCTTAAAATCAGGCGCTTGATTGACATCGTATCTTCAAAATGCGATAATGGACTGAAACTTTTCAGGAAAAAGCAAAAAGGCGTCTGTGGCAGGGAATCTGTATACGGATGCGATTTCTTGTGAAATGAGGCAATAGGTTTGGACGGCGTTGCGTTTTCTATTTTTGGTTTTGATGTATATTGGTACGGCCTAATTATCATGATGGGTATATTGGTGGGGATTGTTATCTCTACAAAGTTCTCCAAGATTCGCGGGTATTCCAGCGATATGATTTTGGATTTTATTCTTTTGGCTGTGCCGTTGGGCGTCATCGGCGCAAGACTCTATTATGTTGTGTTTTCTTGGGATGAATTTGCCGGGCATTTGGATCGCATTTTTACCCTGCAAATGCAGGGCCTTGCCATCTATGGAGCTGTCATTGGCGGAATTATCGCTGCCTTGATCATGGCCAAGTGGCGTAAAATGTCTTTTTGGGATTTGTTAGATTGTGCGGCGCCTTCCTTGATTTTGGCGCAGGCAATGGGAAGATGGGGGAATTTTTTCAACCAAGAACTATACGGCGGCGTACTGACTTCTGTATCCGGCCAGGTCTCCAGCCAGCTCGCGCTGTTTCCACCGGCGGTCAATATCAATGGAGAATGGCATTTGGCGCTGTTTTTAATCGAGTCTGTTTGGAACCTAATCGTGTTCGGGATTCTGATGTTGTATTGGAAAAAGCGGCCCTTGGAGCGTGGATCGGTATTTTGGCTGTATTGTGGGCTGTATGCCTCAGCACGCGCTATTCTAGAGGGTATGCGTATTTCGGAATTCTCGCTGATGATTTTTGGCACCATCCGCGTTTCGCAGGTTGCCAGCGTCGTCATTGCAGTTTTTGCTTGGATCATGTTTTATCGGGTACATAAGAGAAAAGGATATGGAGGACCCGGTGTACCAGAGCGTTATCAATTAAAACCCAAGGAGAAAGAACCTGCACAGGAGGCCTAATCAATATGTCACAACGCAATCTTACTATGATGACAGATCTTTACCAGCTTACGATGATGCATGGACATTTTATGAGAAATGCAAAAGAGGAGGCGGTTTTTGATCTGTTTTTCCGGGAGCCTACAGGAAACAGCAGCTATGCGATCGTTGCAGGGTTGGAGCAAGCCATAGAGTATATCCGCGATCTCAAGTTTACAGAAGAGGACATTGCCTACCTAGACGGCTTGCATCTTTTCTCGCAGGAATTTTTGGAGTACTTGAAAGATTTTTCTTTTACAGGCGACTTATATGCTATCCCGGAGGGAACGCCGGTATTTCCTGGCGAGCCGCTAATCCGCGTAAAAGCGTCTATTATGCAGGCGCAGCTGGTGGAAACGGCGCTGTTGACCATTGTAAATCACCAAACCCTGATTGCGACAAAAGCCAACCGTGTTTGCTATGCGGCGGGAGAAAATGGTACTGTTATGGAATTTGGGCTGCGTAGGGCACAGGGGCCGGATGCTGGCATTTATGGGGCCAGGGCGGCGATGATTGGCGGCTGTGTGGGGACTTCCAATGTTTTGACGGGCAAAATGTTTGATATTCCGGTGCTGGGAACGCATGGACATAGCTGGGTTATGAGCTTTGATTCGGAGTTGGAGGCGTTCCGCGCCTATGCGGATACGTATCCGGATGCATGCTTACTGTTGGTAGACACTTACGATACCATTCGCCAGGGCATTCCCAATGCCATCACTGTTTTCAAAGAACTGAGGGCCAAGGGGCATGAGCCGTTGGGCATTCGCATCGATTCTGGAGATTTGGCTTATTTATCTAAAAAGGCCAGAGCTATGCTGGATGAAGCAGGGTTCCCAAATGCGACAATCACGGCTTCGTCTGATTTGGATGAGGAAGTCATTTTCGATCTGCGGGCCCAAGGCGCCAAGATCGATACCTGGGGTGTAGGCACGCGATTGATCACCAGCCAAAACGCGCCGTCTTTGGGCGGTGTATATAAGTTGTCCGCACTGGAAAAGAACGGGGAAATGATACCCAAGATCAAGCTTTCAGAAAATAAAGGAAAGATCACAAATCCCGGTTATAAAAAGGTATTAAGAATCTATGATAAAGCCAAGCACAAAGCCTTGGCGGATTTGATTTGCCTGGATGAAGAGCAGTATGACGAAACAAAACCACTTACCATCTTTGATCCTGTGGATACCTGGAAAAAGCTGCGCTTAACAAACTATACGCTGAGGGAATTGCTGGTGCCTGTTTTTGTGAGGGGCAAACAGGTGTATCATTCTCCTTGCCTGCAGGATATTTGTGCTTATGCAAAGCAAGAAATGCAAACGCTGTGGGAAGAATACAAACGCTTGACAAAGCCGCATCTATATAAGGTAGATTTGTCCGAGCAGCTCTACGAGCTAAAGCAGGCTTTGATTGAGGCGCATACCATCTCCCATCAGGCATGAATAGGTAGGAGGATAGCAGATGCACCATTGCTTTAGAAAGCAGTTGTTTGGATATAAAAAAAGCCAGGTAGACGAATATATCGTATCGCTGGAAAAAAAGCTGGATGAAATCGGAAATCAATATGAACAGAGGATTGCGGAGGTGGTAGAAGAAAATGTCCGCACTTCGGTAGAATTGAAGGTAGCGCGCGCCGGGTATCAGGATGCTGCGGAGATGATGTATTCTGCACAAAGCCGCATTCGCGATTTGGAAAAGCTGTTGTATGAAGAGCGGGAACGCGTAGGAAAGCTGGAGGAAACGCTGGCCGAAAAAAATGAGAAATCCCAGCAAGAGATGGAAAAAGCGTTGGAGGAAATGAAGGAACGATTGTCCTCTTTGTCGCGGGCAACAGGAACGATGCATCAAGTGCTTGGCAATATGGGACGTGTGACAACCTATTATGAGGACGGCACCTGCTTTGAGGACGCCGGTTTTGTGCCGCCGGATGGCGTTGAGGCCAAAGCTTTGGAGGAGCATTCTGTCAGGGGGCTGATGCAGCGCATTTATCAAATACGCCAAAAAGCGACTCAAGAGCAGAAACCGTCTCAAGAAAAAAGCGAGCCTAAAAAATAAAGCATACGCAAAACCAAATGGATGTGACTATATAAAAAAACAGCATAGCGATTTGCCGTGCTGTTTTTTTGTCTTCCATTGAATGTCAAATCGTGTGACAATGCGGATTTATGCGCGTATCAACGATTATATAGCGCCGTTCCCGTTTTCGGGATAAAAAAGGCAGACATATCTACCTGCTCTAACGCGAGCAGCTTTGCTTTTTTGTCTATGCCGCCAGCATAACCTGTTAGACTGCCATGGCTTCCAACGACCCTATGGCAGGGAATGATCAAAGAGATAGGGTTATGGCCGACGGCGCCGCCCACTGCCTGTGCAGACATATGGCTGCCTGTTTGCACAGTAATTTTGGCGGCGATGTCACCGTAGGTCATCGTATGCCCATAGGGAATGGTAAGCAAAATATCCCAAACCTGCTTGCGAAACGGAGTGCCTTTTATGGACAGCGGCGGGGTAAAATCGGGTTCTTTGCCGCCGAAATACATATCGAGCCAGTTTATTGCCTGATGGAAAACAGACAGATCTTTTTCAATATGCTGCGAGGGAAGGGTACAAGCAAAGTATTTTTGGCCGTCGAACCACAATCCGGTGATGGCCGTTCCATCGCTTGCCAACGTGATGCCTCCCAAAGGAGAATCATAGTGAAACGTATAGGCCGTCACTGTTATACCTCCAAATATGCATTGGAATCCGCTTGCGCTTACCCCTGATGAAAGAATGGCAACAGGACAACCCCCCTGCCGGCGATGGGCAAGACAGCACATGCGGCCTTTTCCATTGGTTTATTGCTCCTCTTCGGGCTGATAATGCTCCGTGACAACGCCGCCGGTGGAGAGAATTTCGCGGGCAAAATCATCAGGATAAGGATGCTGATACACGACCCTTACAATGCCTGCGTTCACGATCATCTTAGAACAGATGACACAGGGCTGGTGCGTACAATACAAAGTAGCGCCCTCAATGGCAATGCCCATTTTAGCAGCCTGAATGATGGCGTTTTGCTCTGCATGGATGGCATAACATAGCTCATGGCGCGTGCCAGAGGGAATATTTAGCTTTCGGCGCAGGCATTCTCCCTTTTCCACACAACTAAGCGTGTTGGCGGGTGCTCCGTTGTATCCGGTAGTAAGCACACGCTTATTTTTAACGATGACAGCTCCAATTTTTCGATTTTCCTGAAAACAGCTGGACCATTGGGCTACCAGATTTACCATCTCGATAAACCGATGATCCCATTTATCAAACTTAGCCATGGTTTCATCTCCTTCTATTTCCTTTTATATTGGCTGATTTTTCGTTGGTTGGCAAGAGAAATTTGTAAATAGCTGAAAATCGGAGAAAACCGATGCATGACTTAGGAAAAATCTGGTTATTGTAGACAGAGTAGACAAAAACTCTTATTTCGATGAAAAAAAAGTAAAAAAAGACTTGATATTTTGCTTGGAGTTGACTATATTATAAATGTGTTAGCACTCGTAATAAATGAGTGCTAACAGAGAGCGTGTGAATCAATAATTTTTATAGGAGGCAGACCAAAATGAAAGTAACACCGTTGGCAGACATGGTATTGTTGAAGCCCATTGAGCAGGAGAAGGTTTCCACTGGCGGAATCATCATCCCTGACACGGCCAAAGAAAAACCCATGATGGCGGAGGTTGTTTCCGTAGGTCCTGGCGGCATGGTAGACGGCAAGGAGATCGTGATGTGCTTAACAGCCGGCCAGAAGGTTATTTATCGCCGCTATGCCGGCACCGATTTGAAATTGGACGGCGGAGATTTCGTATTGACGCGTCAGAGCGATATCATCGCTGTGGTGGAAGATTAAGGAGGTAAAAGACAATGGCAAAGCAATTCAAATATGGAGAAGATGCCAGAAGGGCGCTGGAACGCGGCGTTAACACGTTGGCAGATACTGTAAAAATCACAGTAGGCCCGAAAGGCCGTAATGTTGTGCTGGAACGCAAATATGGCGCACCGCTCATCACCAATGACGGTGTAACCATTGCAAAAGAAATTGAAGTAGAAGATCCGTTTGAAAATATGGGTGCTCAGCTCGTGCGCGAAGTTGCGACTAAGACAAACGATGTTGCAGGCGACGGTACGACAACGGCTACCATTTTGGCCCAGGCAATGGTACGGGAAGGCCTGAAAAACGTAGCGGCCGGCGCAAACCCGATGATGGTAAAATACGGCATTGAAAAGGCTGTGGATATTTGTGTAGATGAGCTGAAAGCCATCAGCAAGCCGATCCAGGGCAAGCAAAGCATTGCACAGGTTGCCTCTATTTCTGCGGCAGATGAAAAAATCGGCGAGCTGATCAGCGAGGCGATGGAAAAAGTGGGCAATGACGGCGTCATCACCGTGGAAGAAAGCAAAACGATGAAAACTGAGCTGAATGTTGTAGAAGGCATGCAGTTTGATCGTGGCTATGCTTCCGCTTACATGGTAACGGATACGGATAAGATGGAAGCGGTGGTAGACAACGCGCTGCTGCTGATTACGGATAAGAAGATCACCATGATCCAGGATCTGCTGCCGATTTTGGAGAAGGTTGTGCAGGCGGGCCGTAAGCTGGTCATCATCTCGGATGATATTGAGGGCGAAGCGTTGGCTACCCTGATCGTGAACAAAATGCGCGGCACGCTGAACGCTGTTGCGGTAAAAGCGCCCGGCTTTGGTGATCGCAGAAAGGCGATGCTGCAGGATATCGCAATTTTGACAGGCGCAACAGTCATTTCCGAAGAGCTTGGCATGGATCTCAAAGAGACCACGATGGATATGCTGGGTACAGCTCGTCAGGTGATCGTGGACAAGGATAACACGACCATTGTTGAAGGTGCGGGCAGCTCTGAAGAAATCAAGAGCCGTATCAATGCGATTAAAGCGCAGATCGAAGAAACTACCTCGGATTATGACCGTGAGAAACTGCAAGAACGCTTGGCAAAGCTGGCTGGCGGCGTAGCTGTGATCCAGGTTGGCGCAGCTACCGAAGTGGAAATGAAAGAAAGCAAAATGCGTATTGAGGACGCTTTGGCAGCAACGAGGGCGGCCGTTGAAGAGGGCATGGTACCCGGCGGCGGCACAGAGCTGTTGGCTTCGGTAAAGGCAATTCGCTCTGCGGCGGAAAAAGAAGAGGGCGATATGAAGACCGGTATGATGTTGGTAGCCCGTGCTTTGGAAGAGCCGATTCGCCAGATTGCGAAAAATGCTGGCGTAGAGGGTTCTGTGGTCATCGAAAACATCCAGCGTGAAGGTAAGGTTGGCTATGGCTACGATGCGCTGCATGATGAATATTGCGACGTGATGGAACGCGGGATCGTAAACCCGACAAAGGTATCCCGTTCTGCAGTGCAAAACGCGGCGTCTGTTGCTTCGATGTTGTTGACAACCGAAAGCTTGGTTTGTGATATTCCCGTAAAGGAAACAACTCCGGCTCCGGGCGGAGATATGGGCGGCATGTATTGATCGAAAATACGAAGAGTCCAAAGAAATGAACATAAAGCTGGTGCTTATATGCACCAGCTTTGTTTTTTCTAAACAAACAACGGTTCCCTCAATTTATGAAAAATAGTATAATGAAAAAAAGTACATGACTGCGATGAGAAAGCAGGGAATGAGATGATATGGCTTTTTTTGCTATTTTCGTTTGCGGTGCTGGTTATTTCTTGTAAAATCAATTCAGATGAAAAAAACGAACGGGAGCAAGCAAATCTTAATCTGCAAAATAGGTATCTTGAACGCAATGAAGTATGCATTGGTACAGAGCATACTTTCCAAATACAATTAAAGGGAAATAAAGAACGGAAAATACGATTTATTGCGGATGATGTCCATGAGAAAGTTCATATTTTGGCAGATGGTATCTTTTTTTCACTGCATTATGCTCAGATAACAGATTGCCAAATTGTTGTGGTGGAAAAGGAAAATGATGAATTTGAAAATTATATGCTGGGCCATATCGCAGCAGGACCAACAGGGGCAGCACTGGCGGCGGCCACAGAAACGCCGGAGATAACGTTGCTTATGGCAATGAATTTTACCGATTTAAAGGCGCCTTGCAAAAAAGAAATCATTTTGTTGCAGGGAAATTCTGAAGTGACAAGAGAAAATTATGCAAAAGCAATCTCTTTTTCTCAAAAGGTATTGGCAACCATACAAGAAATAACTAACAAGTCGCTGGATGCTAATGCATCGCCGAATGCTCACTCAAAATAAAATAGTCTTTTTGAAAACTTGATTTATTATTGCACGAAAAGTTCTTTGCGGGTAGAATAGAGACAAAGAGGAGGAATTTATGATGAGCGAACAGATGGAAAAAGATATTTGCGCCGTTGCTGGAGAAAAAATGGAGAAAACGATTGGCGTTTTGAAAAATGAGTTGGGCAGCTTAAAGGCCGGCCGTGCCAATCCTCATGTATTGGATCGTATTACGGTGAATTATTTTGGTACACCTACGCCCATCAATCAGATGGCGAATATCTCTACCCCGGAGCCGCGGCTGCTGCAAATTACACTCTGGGATGCCAGCCAGCTTAAAGCAGTGGAAAAGGCGATCATGGAAAGCGATATTGGCATTCATCCATCCAATGATGGCAAGTGCATCCGTTTGCTTTTTCCAGAATTGACAGAAGAGCGCCGCAAGGATTTGGTGAAGACAGCGCGTAAGATCGCAGAGGATGCTAAGGTCGCCATTCGTTCGATTCGCAGAGATGGTAACGATGAGATTAGTAAAATGAAAAAGAAAAACGAGATCACCGAAGATGACGTAAAGGATCTGGAAAAAGATATGCAGAAGGTCACGGATGATCACATCAAGCAGATCGACAAGATTCTGGCTGACAAAGAAAAAGAGATTATGCAGGTCTAATGATGAAAACGCTTTTGGGGCTGCCTGTGCGCGCAGCGATACAAAGGCTGGAAGCACAGGGCGCCTCTTATACGCTAGTCAAAACAGAAGAGCCGAAAAAATCCCTGCATGGGACGGATGAGCGCGTGGTTCGCGTAAAAAAACAAAATGGTTCTGTTCAGCTTGTGACAAGCGCCTTTAGAACAGAACAGGAAGAATAAGCTGCTGATTATTTCCCGAAGGGTCTTCCTTTGGGAAATAATTGCAAAAAGGGAGAAATACAATGTCACAAATGAGAGGCCCCCTGCCGAAGGGGTTTGAACCATTTGAAATACAGCGTATGCCAAAGCATGTTGCAATTATCATGGACGGCAACGGACGCTGGGCTAAGCAGAGGGGCAAAATGCGTACCACAGGCCATCGGGCCGGGATGGAGCGGATGGTGAATATTGTACGCGTCAGTTCTGATATCGGTGTGGATGTGTTGACCTTGTATGCCTTTTCAACGGAAAATTGGAAGCGGCCGAGACCAGAGGTAGACGCTTTGTTTTCGCTGCTTGTAGAATATATCCGCAAAGAAATTGATGAGCTCCATAAAAACCGGGTAAAGCTAGTGGTAATGGGCGATTATCATAAGCTGCCGCCTACGGCGGTTATGGAAGTGCAGCGTGGAATGGAAATGACGAAAAACAACACAGGCATGATTTTAAACATTGCGCTGAACTATGGATCGAGAGCAGAGATTTTGCGGGCTGTGCAGCATATTGCGGACAGGGTGGCTAAAGGAGAACTGGCCCGAGAAGACATTGAGGAGACCACCATACAAAACGAACTGTATACGGCAGAGCTGCCAGAACCGGATCTTTTGATTCGCACAAGCGGAGAACAAAGGCTTTCCAACTTTATGCTATGGCAGCTTGCATACACGGAATTTGTGTTTACGGACCAACATTGGCCGGATTTTACCAATGAGGTGTATTGGGCGTGTATCAAGGAGTATATGTCTAGAGATAGGCGGTTTGGCGCCGTAGGAGGAAGATAATTTTGAAAACGCGCTTTATTATCGGGCTGATCTTGGCAGCTTTGATTACCACGGTGCTATGCATAGGGGGTCTTGCGCTTTCCATTACCATTTATCTGTTTTTGGCCATTGCAGTCTTTGAAGTATGGCAGGCGTTTCATCACGTAGGGATAGACTTATCGCGTAGCGCATTGGTGTTCTTCGTGGTTATGCTTCCGTTTTCCATCCATTATTTTGGAATCAAAGGGATCTTGGCGCTGCTCATGGTCACTGGTATTTTGATCTTTGTAACCAAGGTATTGCGCGCGGATTTAACACTGGTAAGCACATCCTATACCTTTTTTGCGTTGTTTTATCCCTGTCTTATGATGTCTATGCTTCCTATGATGCTGACCTTTCCGGGAGAAGCGGGACGACTGGCTTTGGTCGTCACTCTGGTATGCGCATGCGTTACAGACATGTTTGCCTATTTTGCAGGGCTGCTATTTGGCAAGCACAAGCTGTGCCCCAAAATCAGTCCGAAGAAAACTGTGGAGGGCGCTATTGGAGGCACTCTAGGAGGGATCGTGGCCAGTGTATTGGTTGGGTACCTGATTCAGCCTGTGCTTGGTACTTCTGTCAGCTTGCTACATATGGCGATGCTGGGCTTGGTAAGCGCCGTGGCAGGGCAGATTGGCGATCTCTCGGCTTCTTTGGTAAAGCGTAATGTCGGCATAAAGGATTTTGGAAAGATATTCCCAGGCCACGGCGGCGTAATGGACAGACTGGATAGCATTTTGTTTGTAGCGCCTATCGTATATTGTTATTTTAGTTTGGTATTGCTGGCAGCGTGACGAGGAGGCGTATAGGGCATGATTGAGATCGCGTTGATAGGTTCTACTGGGTCTGTGGGCACACAGGCGTTGGAGGTTGTGCGGGAGCATCCGGAGGAATTCCGCATCGTGGCGTTGACTGCTCATAAAAACCTACCTCTTTTGTTAAAACAAATTCAAGAATTTCATCCCAAAGCGGTGGGAATCTCGGACGACAAAACGTATAACTCAGCCAAAGAATACATAGATAAGGATTGCAGGCTATTCGGCGGAGAGCGCGCGCATGTGGAAGCGATGCTTGCTTCTGGTGCCGATACCAGTTTGATCTCCGTAGTAGGGTTTCCGGGTTTTGCTCCGTTGAAAGAAAGCATTTGTCATGGGCTAAAGACCTGTGTTGCCAACAAGGAAAGCATTGTTTGTGGAGGCGCGGCCATCCGTGCGCTGCTAGAGCAGCACAATGCCAGATTGTATCCGGTGGATAGCGAACACAGTGCAATCTTTCAATGCTTAGAAGGAAACAGAGACAAAGAGATACGGCGTATTTTGCTAACCTGCTCGGGCGGCCCATTCCGCACTTGGGAAAAGGGCGAAATTGCTAAAGCCACAGTAGAGCAGGCCATAAAGCATCCAAAATGGAATATGGGGACAAAAATCTCCATTGACAGCGCGACACTTGCCAACAAGGGATTGGAGGTATTAGAGGCGCGCTGGCTGTTTGATGTTCCGGTAGAGCAAGTGGAGGTCATCGTGCATCCGGAAAGCATTGTACATAGCATGGTAGAATACCAAGACCGCTCGATTTTAGCTCAGATGGGAGTCCCGGATATGAAGCTGCCGATTCAGGTGGCCTTGGGATATCCGAATAGGCTGCATCAGGGACCGGAGGCAGTAGATTTTGTAACGCTTGGTTCGCTGCACTTTGAGTCGCCGGATACAGAACGATTCCCCTGTTTGGCGCTTGCCTATGAGGCGGGTCGGCAGGGCGGTATGTCTCCGATTGCATTCAACGCGGCCAATGAGATCGCTGTGCAGAGATATAGGGAGCATCGTATAGGGTTTTATGATATCCCACGGCTGATTGAAAAGGCCATGTCGGAATTTACCGGCGGTAAGGAACCGAACCTGGATGAGATTTTGCAGATAGACAAACAGGTTCGCCAATTTATGGAAGCCATATAAAAAAGAATTGAGGTTTGTATTTGACTTATATCATCGCCATTCTCATTTTGGGCGTTTTGATCATCGTTCATGAATTGGGGCATATGCTGGCAGGTAGAGCCGCGGGTGTGAAGGTAGAGGAGTTTTCCATCAACATTGGCCCCAAGCTGCTTTCCTGGAAGCCCAAAGAAACACAATATACATTGCGGCTAATCCCTCTCGGGGGGTTTTGCCGTTTTTTAGGAGAAGAGCCAGATGAGGAAAGCTTAACAGGGCCTGTGCCCGGCAGCTTTTATTCCGTTGGGCCATGGAAAAGGCTTTTGATTTTTGTGGCGGGGCCATTGGCAAATATTTTGCTGAGCGTATTGCTTTGTGCCGTTTTTGCCGGTGCTATTGGTATGCCAAGGCATACCGTTATGAACATTCTCCCACAATCGCAAGCAGATGCATACGGTTTGCAGATAGGCGATGTGATAGAGCGAGTAGGGGGGGAGGACCCTCTTTTGTTTGAAACGCCTTCCTCGCTAATTGCGCAGTCCGGACAGACGGCCGTGCTAACCGTTGAACGGGAAGGGGAAACGCTGATGCTGGAAATTCCCAAAGTAGAGATCGATGGGCAGTCCATTTTGGGGATACAAACGCAAGCTGCTTTCCAGCCGGTTGGTTTTTTTGAAGCAATACAAAAAGGCTTTCAGGTCACATGGCAGATGGCCCGTATGATGTTTGAATTTTTAGGACAGCTGATTGTCGGGCTGTTTGGCGGGGCCAAACCGGAGGGAGAATTGATCGGCCCTGTTGGATTTGTACAGGAGATGTCCATGAGTATTGAAAGCGGTTTCAGAACCATGTTACTCATGGTTTCTATGGCAACGCTGAACCTGGGAATCGCCAATCTGTTGCCCATCCCAGGTTTAGACGGAGGACGATGCCTATTTGTATTTTATGAACTGATTTTTAGAAGGCGGGTAAACCCGGAACGAGAAGGGCTCCTCAATGCCATTGGGATTTGTCTGATGTTTGGGCTTATCATTTTGATATCGGTGAAGGACGTGTTTTTTAGATAAGGAGAGGTTTGGATGGAAACAAGGCAGATACACATCGGGTCTCTTGCGATGGGGGGCGGTGCGCCTGTATGTATCCAAAGCATGACGAACACGGATACACGAGACATAGAGAGCACTGTGACACAGATACAAGCGCTATCCGAAGCGGGCTGTGATTTGGTGCGCATGAGCATTTATGACAGTGCCTGTGTAAAGGCAATCGAGGAAATCAAAAAAAGGGCACAGGTACCATTGGTTGCGGACATCCATTTCGACGCTAGGTTGGCGGTAGGCAGCATAGAAGCAGGTATTGATAAACTGAGGATTAACCCTGGCAATATCGGCAGTAGAGAAAAGGTGCAGAATGTCGTAGCGGCGGCCAAAGAGCATGGGGTTCCGATTCGGATTGGCGTCAATGCAGGGTCTTTGGAAAAACAGCTGCTGGAAAAATACAAAGGGCCAACGGCAGAAGCGTTGGTGGAAAGCGCGCTGGGACATGCCCATATCCTGGAGGAAGAAGGGTTTTATGACATCGTGCTATCCGTAAAACATAGCCATGTACCCACGATGATACAAGCCTATCGGCTGTTGGCGAAAAAAACGCCGTATCCGCTGCACTTGGGTGTGACAGAATCGGGCACCTGTGCTATGGGAACGGTGAAGTCGTCTGTTGGAATTGGGAGCCTACTGCTGGAGGGCATTGGCGACACCATCCGTGTTTCTTTGGCGGGCGACCCGCTGCAGGAGGTGCCTGTGGCCAAACGTATTCTCAAGGCGGTAGGCTTGCGGGAGGAAGGCGTAGAGGTCATCGCCTGCCCAACCTGCGGGAGAACGAGCATTGAAGTGGAAAAGATTGCATTGGAAGTGGAACGTAGGCTTTCCGGTATTAAAATCCCACTGAAGGTAGCTGTAATGGGTTGTGTAGTGAATGGCCCTGGGGAAGCCAGAGAGGCAGATATCGGCATTGCGGGGGCTGCGGGGGATGCAATCCTCTTCCAACACGGCAAAAAAATAGGAAAAGTGGAAGGAACGGACTTGATTTCCGTTTTGGTACAGGAAGCGAAACGGTTGGCATGCCAAAGGGAGCAGGAGCGGCTATGAGCCAGGCAAAGCAAATTGAGACACCGTACGGAAATGTATGGATTGAAAAAATTGCATTTTCCAGAACACGGGAACAGCTACATATTTATGCGCATACGGATAAGGCGCTGTCTTATGCTGAATTTGCTAAAATACAAGCGCATTTAATTTTGCAAACAGGCCAGGAAAACACATTGGTTTCTATGCGCATGCCTATTTCCAATGAAAGGGAGTTTGCGCGTTTATGCGTCGAATACTCAAAAAAAGAGATGCGTTCCTGCTGCGCTTTTTGGAGTCAGAGCTATTGGAAGTACGATGAAGAAAAGAAGATCGTATACTGCGCTTTTGAGGAAAGCAACCTCAAAGATGTGATACAGATGATGCCGGGATATGAAGAATTGCTGCAATTTGTGCAGGAAACGACCGGTGGATGTCATCTGTTTTTTGTGGAAAAAGAAAAGCTGGCGGATCCCGTTCCTTGTACTGAGCTCGTTGATTTTCCGGCCAAAATAGAATGTGAACAGGCACCAAAGCCGAATGAGGCATCACACTCTTTGGAGCGAACCGGAGAGCTTTCCAAAGCAAAGGAAAAACAAAAGAGGCCGAAAAAGGCCAGGTCGTCGGCCAAATCGGAAAAAACAGAAAAAACGAGATCGCTGCTGGGCGAACCGTTTTTTCCCAAAAAGACAGATGATCTCTCGATGGTGACGTTAGAACTGGGCCGGGTAAATCTGGAGGGGATCGCTCTCTCCGTTGAGGCAAGAAAAAAACGCTCCAAGGATGAAAGTATTGTGTCCTTTTTGTTGACCGATTACTATGGAACGGTAAACATTTTGGCCTCTATGGAAAATAAGGCGGCGGCGCATGCCGTTGAAGTGCTTTCCAAGAAAAAAAGAGTGTTTGTACGTGGGATCGTGAGGCTGGATACATATACTCGGCAAGAGGTTGTATGGGCCAACCAGATCTCGTATATGCCGTTTCATGATCGAGGAGACGGCGATCTTCCATTCCATCGTCCAGAACTACACGCCCATACCAAAATGAGCGGATTGGATGGCTTGGCCGATGCAAAAGAACTGGTGAATACTGCGGCTGGGATGGGTCTTTCAGGGCTGGCCATTACAGACCATGGCGTTGTGCAGGCATTCCCGTTTGCTTTTGATGCCAATATGGCGTTGAAAAAATCCGGTAAGGACTTAAAGCTGATCTATGGTGTAGAGGCATACATGGCCAACGACATGGCCGCTTTTACAGGTGAAGACGAAGAGATTGGCGAAGTGGTCGTCTTTGATATTGAGACCACGGGGCTAGATAAAAAGGAAAATGAGATCATTGAGGTTGGCGCTGTTCGCTGGAAAGATGGGCAAGCAATCGAGACATTCGAAAGCTTTGCAAAGCCGTTGGCAAAGCTTCCGCCCGAAATCGTGAAGCTGACGGGCATTACCGACCAGGATTTGGCCGAAGCGCCATCCGAGGAAGAAACCTTACGTGCATTTGCAAAATTTGTGGGCAGTAGCCCAATTGTGGCCCACAACGCAACATTTGATGTATCGTTTATACGAAATCGGGGTAAGGTTTACGGACTGGATTTCCCCAATGCGGTAGTGGATACGCTTCCTTTGGCCCGTATGATGGTGCCGGATGTGCGCCGGCATACGCTGGATGCTATGTGCAGGCATTTTAAGATCGAACAGCTGCACCATCACCGCGCCATGGACGATGCTGCTTGTACAGCTCGCATGTGGGAAAGGCTCAGAGAATTGGCCGGCGCTAAGCGCTTTTCTCAGCTCAATGGATCGGCAAGCACAAAAGCGTTGCCTACCAATCATCTCATTCTGCTGGTCAAAAATAAAAAAGGGCTGAAAAACCTCTATACATTGGTAACAGAGGCACATCTTCGGCATTTCCACCGGCATCCCGTTATGCCGAAAAGCCTTGTGATGAAACATCGGGAAGGTCTGATTGTAGGCGGTGCGTGCGAACAGGGAGAAGTATTCCGCGCTGTTCTTGGAAAATTGGATGAGACGACGCAAAGGCATTTGGTGGATTTTTACGATTACCTTGAAGTACAGCCCATTGGAAACAATGCCTTTTTGCTGCATGACGATAGAGATGGCTTTTGGGTCCATAGCGAAGAAGATCTGCAGAACATCAACCGAAAGATCATTGCGTTGGGTAGGGAAAAAGGAATTCCGACGGTGGCTACGGGCGATGTACACTTCATCAAACCACAGGATGAATATGTGCGTCGTATCTTGATGAGCGGCCAAGGATTTACGGACGCTGATCAGCAGCCTCCGCTGTATCTGCATACCACCCAGGAAATGCTGGATGAGTTTGCCTACCTGGGAGAAGATGAGGCGATGGAGGTGGTTGTAAACGCGCCCAATCGCATAGTAGATACCATTGAAACAGGCTTTGGCCCTTATCCACAGGATACGGCTGCGCCCAGGGAGGAAAATGGGGATGAGCTTATCTGTTCCATTGCGCGTAAAGGGGCAGAGGATATTTATGGCGCCCCCTTGCCGGAGATCGTCGAAGCCAGATTGGAAAAAGAGCTGGGAAGCATCACAAAGCATGATTTTTCCACGTTATATTTATCTGCTTATCGGTTGGTAAAGCAGAGCAATGACGACGGCTATACGGTAGGTTCACGCGGCAGTGTCGGCAGTTCATTTGTAGCAAAAGCAATGGGCATTTCGGAAGTCAATCCGCTGGCGCCACACTATGTTTGCCCGGCATGCAAGTTTTCTGATTTTGACACAAAAGATCTTGGCGCGGCTTGCGGCCCGGATCTGCCAGATCGAAACTGCCCGAAATGCGGCGCCAGAATGATTAAGGACGGCTATGAGATTCCGTTTGAGGTGTTTTTGGGGTTTGACGGCGATAAGGTTCCTGATATTGACCTGAATTTTTCCGGGGAATACCAGCCGAGAGCCTTTGCCAAGGTCATTGAAATGTTCGGGAAAGAAAATGTTTTCCGCGCCGGCACTGTAATCGGTATTGCAGACAAGAGCGCTTATGGATATGTGCGCAAATATATGGAGGAAAAAGGTGGAAATATACAGCCTGGCCAGGTAGATATTTTGGTAAAGGGCATTACCAACGTAAAGCGGACAACCGGACAGCACCCAGCGGGACTGATCGTTGTGCCGGAGGATCGAGATATTTTGGATTATACGCCATTGCAAAGGCCGGCCGACAAGGTGGACAGCGAAACCATCACTACGCATTTCGACTTTAACTCCCTGCACGATCGATTGGTAAAGCTGGATGTATTGGGGCATGATAACCCGACGGTGATTCGCAGACTGTATGAATTTACGGGGATAGACCCAGTGGATGTGCCGCTGGATGATCCGGGCACGTTGTCCTTATTCCTCAACTGTGATGCATTGGATATTAAGGACCCAGATTTTCCATTTGATTTGGGGGTATTGGGGATTCCAGAATTTGGCACAGAGTTTGCTATGAACATGCTGAAGGATACAAAGCCGACCACGGTTGCCGAATTGCTGCGCATCAGCGGCCTGTCCCATGGTACGGATGTATGGCTGGGCAACGCGGCCGATTTGATTGCCAGCGGTACAGCGACCTTACGGGAATGCGTCTGTACACGTGACGATATCATGGTTTATCTGATGCATTGCGGTGTTGAGGCAAAAATCGCGTTCGATACGATGGAATCGGTCCGCAAGGGCAAAGGACTGACGCCTGTTATGGAAAATGCCATGCGGCAGGCACATGTACCGGATTGGTACATAGACAGCTGCAAAAAAATCAAATATATGTTCCCAAAGGCGCATGCAGCAGCCTATGTTGTAGCGGCGCTTAGAATCGCATATTATAAAGTGCATATGCCATTGGCCTTTTATGCGGCATATTTCTCTGTGCGTGGTGAAGAAATGGATGCCTTCGACGCGTTGCAGGGCATAGACCATATCAAAAAGATATTGGAGGATTTTAAGCATAAAAAGGATGCTACGGCACGCGATGAAAAACAGCGGGTGCATTTACAGCTTGCGATGGAGATGCTGGCACGCGGCTATGAATTCTTGCCGCCGGATATTCAGATTTCTCATGCTACGATGTACTTAATCGAGGATGGAAAGCTGCGCATGCCGCTCATGGCGGTGGCTGGCTTGGGCGAAAACGCAGCAAACAGCGTAGTAGAAGCAAGAAAGGACGGCCCTTTTGTTACGATTGAGGATGTCAATGAGCGTACAAAGCTCAACAACACCAACATTGCAAGGCTGAAGGAGGTAGGAGCGTTTGGGGATATGTGGGATACAGCTCAGCTTTCTCTGTTTTGATAATTCTCTTGTTTTTCGGATGCTTGCAATGCGGAAAAATGTGTGCTAGAATGCATCAGAAAGATACTTTATGGAGGGAAGAGTGGGTTAACCCGCTCTTTTGTCTTGAAAGGCAGGTTGTCGATTGTCCAAAATAACAGAAAGAATTGAGCAAGCGATTGAAGGAACTGTAGCATCGCTGGGATACCGCATCGTGGATGTGGAGATTGGACGGGAAGACGATAGTAAAGTATTATTCGTATACATTGACGGCCCGAATGGCATTGGGCTGGATGACTGTGAAACGGTGTCAAAAGCGATTGATCCCATCATTGATGAATTGGATCCCATTTCTGATGCCTATTTTTTATGTGTTTCCTCGCCGGGTATTGATCGGCCGTTGAAGCGCCCTTCTGATTTTCATTATGGCATCGGCAAGGAAGTGGAACTTAGGTTATATAAGGCTTTGCAGGGAAAGAAAAAGTATGTGGGTGTTTTGAAAGCCTATGATGAAGAGGAAAATAAGATCATCTTGGATGTGGGCGGCAAAGAGATGGCATTTATGTTGAAGGATGTATCCATCGTGCGCCCCACGATAAAGTTTTAAAAGCAAGCACAGCGGGAGGCATAGGGAAATTATGAATAACGGCCTGGTAGAAGCCATTAGCGCGATTGAAAAAGAGCGCGGTATTGATGAAGACATTTTATACGAAGCAATTCATGAGGCGCTGAAGAAAGCGTATCGCAACCATTACGGCACAGAAGGCAACGTGCGCGCAGAGGTGGATCGGGAAACGGGAGATTTTAAGGTCTTCTCTCAGCGTGAGGTCGTTGAAGAAGTAACCGAAGAGATGGATCCAAATATGTACCTTTCTTTGGAAGAAGCGCGTAAGCTGGGCGATTTTGGCATCGGAGACATTGTTGAAGAGGACAAAACACCGGCTTCGTTTGGCCGTGTTGCAGCACAAACTGCAAAGCAGGTACTCTTACAGCGCCTAAAGGAAGCGGAAAGAGATATTGTATTCAATGAATTCAATGGAAAGCTGCATGAGATCATGACAGGCGTAATCCAACGGGTAGAAAATGGCAATGTTTATGTGGAATTGGGAAAAAATGTTGCGCTGCTGCCCATGAGCGAGCAGGTAGAGGGAGAAACCTACCAGCCGGGAGACCGTCTTAAGGTATATATTCTAAAGGTGGATAGAGAGGTGCGCGGCAAAGATACGCCGGTTATCGTTTCCAGAAAGAATCGTGAGATTGTAAAGCGTTTGTTCGAATTGGAGATTCCGGAAGTGATGGATGGTACGGTGCAGATTAAAGCGATTTCGCGCGAGCCGGGCGTACGCAGCAAAGTAGCGGTATATTCTGTTGATGATCAGGTTGATGCCGTAGGGTCTTGCGTAGGCCCCAAGGGTAGCCGTGTAGAGCAGATTGTGGATGAATTGCGCGGAGAGAAAATCGACATCATTCCGTGGAGTTCTGATCCTATTGAGTTTATCGCTGCCTCTTTAAGCGCTGCAAAGGTAATCATGGTACAGATCAACGAGGATGAGCATGCGGCCAAGGTGATCGTGCCGGATAATCAGCTCTCTTTAGCCATTGGCATGAAGGGCATCAATGCAAAGCTAGCAGCTCGTTTGACGGGCTGGAAAACAGACATCAAGAGCCAATCCCAGGCGCAGGAAATGTATGATGAGCTTCTGGAACAAGAAAGATGGGAGCAGACACCGACTGAGGAATAATTCATGATGAAAAAACGAAAAGTACCCATGAGAATGTGCATAGGCTGTAAACAGATGAAACCAAAAAAGGATCTGTTGCGCATTGTGCAACCTAAAGAGGGCGCACAGAGCACCGATCTTTCGGGGAAAGCACAAGGGCGTGGAGCCTATGTTTGCAAGAACATGGATTGCCTACGGCTTGCAATGAAAAATAAATCGATCAGGCTGACGCCTGAAGTTACGCAAGCTTTGGAAGAAGAGATACAAAAAGATGGATGAGCAAAGGGCAAAAACCATGATCGGGTTTGCAGCCAGGGCGCGGCAGTGTGTAGCGGGCGCAACAGCTGTGGAGTCTGCAATACGCGGAAGAAAAGCCAAGCTCGTGCTTTTGGATAAAGATTGTGCAGAAAATACCAAAAAAGGCTATCAAAATTTATGCGGACATTATAAAATACCGTATATGGAGATGACAGATCCAGGGTCTGCGGCTGGAAAGCCGGGACGCCTGTGTCTGGCGATTCTGCAAAGCAGCTTTGCTGAGCAGATCATGAAAGTATAAACCGTTTTACGGGGGGACAAGGATGACCGAAACAACAGGGAAAATCAAAATCAACGATGTGGCCAAGGCGGTTGCAAAAAACGCCAACGATCAACTGCGCGCAATGAAGGACGTGCAGGATTATTTGCGTGCGCAGACGGATTCTCTACGAAAGCTGGAGGCAGAATTGGTGCGCAAGGCGAGAGAGCAGCAGTCTCAAGGAACGGCCAAGGCGGAAGAGCCTGTTGCTGAACCGCAAAAGACGGCGGCTATAACGCCAGCCCCCGCAGAGAAAGTGGCTGTTTCAACAGAGCAGACCACACAGCAAAAGGATACCAAAACAATAGAAACAAGGGACGAAAAACCCAAAGAGGATGCAGCCCCCCAAAAACGGGAGAATGCGCCGGATGCTTTGGCGCCAAAGGCATCGGAGCCTGTGCAACACAAAGAAGAAAAACAGGAGCCGCCTAAACCTAAATTTGAACGCCCGGCCGAACGATTGGCACGTCGTCAGGGCGGCGTGCTGCGCGACGATGCAGCAGCGCGCAATGCACAGCGTATGCGGGAAAACCCCCAGGCTGCGCATAGCCAGCAGAATAGACCACGGCAGGATAATAGGATGGGCCGTCCGCAACAGGGAAATCGTCCACAGCGTCCTATGGGCGAGAGGCCCAGGCAAGATCATAACCGCATGGGAGCAGGAAGCAGGCCACGCTCGGCTGCTCCTATTGCACCGCCGATGGAAAAAGGGCGCGTCAGCAACTATGATCCTAAGAAAAATAGCTATACGCGTGTATTTGATAACGATAAGCGCCAAAAGAGCAAAAAGCAGCTGGAAAAGGAGCGTTATGCAAAGCAAGGCGGTTTGGATGAGGTCATTCGCGGCCGCCGGCCGCGTAAGCGCCAGCAACAGGCGCCCAAGCCGGAGCCCATTAAAATCGATAAGGCTGTGATTACAGGAGATACCGTTTCCGTAAAAACGTTGGCGGAAAGAATTGGGAAGCCTGCTACGGAAATCATCAAAAAGCTGATGATGCTCAACATCATTGCCACGATTAACCATGAGATTGATTTCGATACGGCATTTTTGGTGGCCAGTGAATTTGGCGTAGAGCTGGAGCAAAAGATAGAACAGTCTGCCGAGGAGCAGTTGATTTCGGAAAACGATACTGTGGACGATGAGAAGGATCTGGTAAAACGTCCGCCGGTGGTTACCATTATGGGCCATGTAGACCACGGTAAGACGTCTTTGTTGGATGCAATCCGTTCTTCCCGCGTAACGGCTGGCGAAGCAGGCGGCATTACACAACATATTGGGGCCTATACGGTAGATGTGAATGGGGAAAGCATTACGTTCCTGGATACGCCTGGCCATGAAGCGTTTACAGCCATGCGTTCCCGCGGGGCTCAGGTAACAGATGTTGTAATCTTGGTTGTAGCGGCAGATGATGGCATTATGCCGCAGACAATAGAAGCGATCAACCATGCAAAGGCGGCGGAGGTGCCGATCATTGTAGCTGTTAATAAGATCGATCTTCCGGATGCCAACCCTGATCGTGTAAAGCAGGAATTGACGGAATATGGCCTTGTTTGTGAGGACTGGGGCGGCGATACCATCGTTGTACCTGTTTCTGCGCGGACGCACCAGGGGTTGGATACCCTGCTGGAAATGGTATTGCTTGTAGCCGAGGTACAGGATCTGAAAGCAAATCCCAATCGCTTGGCTAAGGGCGCGATTGTAGAGGCAAAGCTGGATAAAGGTCGTGGCCCGGTAGCCACTGTGCTGATCCAGAATGGTACGCTGGAAGTGGGGCAAACTGTGATTGCGGGTATGGCCAGCGGCCGTATCAAAGCAATGCTGAATGACCGCGGCCAGCGTGTGCAAAAGGCAACGCCGAGCATGCCGGTAGAGGTGTTGGGATTTGACGTTGTACCGGAGGCAGGGGAAACAATGTATGCGGTAGAAACCAGCGCATTGACCCGCCAAATCGTAGAAGAACGCAAAAACCGTATCAAGATTGAAAAAACAAAAGCAACCAGCAAGGTTTCTTTGGATGATCTCTTTGATCAGATCAATGAAGGACAGATCAAGGAACTGAATTTGATTGTAAAAGCTGACGTACAGGGTAGTGTGGAGGCTGTTCAGTCCTCCTTGGAAAAGCTATCCAATGAGGAAGTACGCGTTAAGTGTATCCATGGTGGCGTAGGGGCCATCACTTCCACGGATATTCTATTGGCAAGCGCTAGCAACGCCATCATCATTGGATTTAATGTACGGCCCGATGCATCGGCCCGTACACAGGCCGAAAAAGATGGAGTAGATATTCGTTTGTACCGCATCATCTATCAAGCCATCGAGGACATTGAAAAGGCCATGAAGGGTATGCTGGAGCCTGTCTTTGAAGAGGTTGTGCTGGGGCATGCAGAGGTCCGTGAAACGTTTAAGGTATCTGCAATCGGCACCATTGCCGGCTGCATGGTACAGGATGGCAAGCTTTTGCGCAACTGCGAGGTGCGTTTGCTGCGCGATAATGTTGTGGTGTATGAAGGACACTTGGCTTCGTTGAAACGCTTTAAGGACGACGTAAAAGAAGTCGTATCCGGATTTGAGTGTGGCTTGAGCCTGGAGAACTTCAATGACATTAAAATCGGCGATGTGGTAGAGGCGTTCACACAGGAAGAAGTGAAGCAATAATGCCAAGTTTTCGGACTCAGAGAATCAATGAAGAAGTACGCCGCGAGATAGAGGCCATCATTGCAACAGCAGTGAAGGACCCGGGACTCAGCGGTATGGTCAGCGTCGTGCGTGCGGAGGTCACGCGCGACTTGGCCCATGCAAAAATATATATCAGCGTTTATGGCGACAAAGCGCAATTGGATAGCGCCATAGAGGGCCTTGCCCGTGCTAACGGTTTTATCCGCCGCGAATTGGCGCAAAGGCTGGAACTTCGCCGCGTGCCGGAACTTCATTTTGTGGCGGATGATTCCATTGCGTATGCGGTGAATATGAGCCAGTTGATTGATCAGGTTGTGAATGATGATGAAAAGCGAACAGAAAAAGATTATTGAATTTTTCCGTGCGGAAGATGGGTTCACCATTCTTCCGCATATTAATCCTGACGGAGATGCATTTGGCAGCGGCTCCGCCCTTTTTTTAGTGTTAAAGGCGTTGAGAAAGCGTGTTCAGTTTGTAGTACGTGAACAGATTCCTTTTATGTATCGAACCATGCCGCTGGCGCCGTGCATTACCAAACCGGAACAGGCAAAGGCATATCCGAATATTGTTTGCATCGACATTTCAGACCCATCTAGGCTTGAATGCCCGTCGCTTGTACAGAAAGACAGCCGTATTATCGTCATCGATCACCATATTTCCAATCAAGGGTTTGGGGATCTGCAATGGATCGAACCCAAAGCCGCGGCAACGGCCGAAATTGTGTATCAGATTGCAGAAAGGCTGCATGTACCGCTCAAGGGAGATTTGGCTACTTGTTTGATGCTGGCCCTTTCGACGGATACCGGGCATTTCGGATTTCGAAATACAACCCCGCGTACCTTGCAGATGGCCGCACAGCTTTTGGATAATGGGGCAAGCATTGCAGACGTCTGTTATGATGTATATCATAGAAAAACGTTGGGAAAAACCAAGCTGCTGGGCCGTGCCATTGAAAGCTTGGAAATCTTTTGTGGCGGAAAGGCCGCGATGGTAACGATTACCAATCAGGATTTATTGGATTGCGGATGTGATCAGAGCGATTGTGAAGGATTGATTGATGTGGCCAGAGAGATCGACGGTGTTGAGATTTCTCTGATGCTGCGAGAAAAAGAGGATGGCATCAAGGGCAGTCTTCGCTCTCGCAATGAAATCAATGTCGCCGATCTTGCGGCGCAATACGGTGGAGGAGGGCATAGGGCCGCTTCCGGATTTACGTTGAAAATGACATTGCCCCAGGCTGTTGACGAAGTAAAACAGATGCTGGAAAGGACTTTGGGCTCGCGATGAACGGGATCATCAATGTACTAAAGCCGCCGGGCATGACGAGCCAAAATGTTGTATCGTTTATGCGACGGATGTCTGGTATCAAAAAGATTGGCCATAGCGGAACGCTGGATCCATATGCCGCCGGAGTGCTTCCGATTTTCATTGGCAAGGCAACGCGCCTTGTTGAATACGCTATGCAGGGGCAAAAAGAATATATTGGCGAAATTTATTTTGGGCTAGAAACCGATACGTTGGATTCGCAGGGAAAAGTTATTAGTAGGCAAAGTGGAGAGATTACAAAAGAGCAGTTTCAGTCTGTTTTGGAAAGTACGAAAGGCACAATCTATCAAAGACCGCCGATGTATTCTGCTTTGAAAAAAGATGGGCGAAAGCTGGTGGACCTTGCCCGTAAGGGCAAAAGCGTGGATATTCCTAAACGGCCTGTTGAGATCTATGAAACGGAATTTTTAGAGCAAACGGAAACAAACCGATTTCTATTTCGGGTACGATGCAGTAAGGGAACTTACGTTCGTACTCTCTGCCAGGATTGGGGTAAAATGTTAGGAACGGTAGCCCATCTAAGCTTTTTATTGCGCACCCAAACCGGCGGATTTCGGATAGAAGAAAGCGTGACGCTGGAGGAAATAGAACATGCTTTCCATACAGATGCTGTCTATGCCATTTTGCAGCCAATGGAAAGTGGATGTATAGAAATGGAGAGAATCTATTTATCCGGCATAGCCAAAAGAGCTGTTCTTTGCGGACAACCCATTGATCCGGCATGGATTCAGGAGGTGCCGAAGGCCTTTGAACGTCCCTGTCAACTGTGGGTAAACGATGTATTCTTGGGTATTGCAAAGCGTACACAGACAGGGGTGCAAACAGTCAAGGTGATTTGGGAGGAGCCATGCAACGAATAACGGAATTGGCAAAACTAAACGGCAAACACGTTCATATGGCTTTAGGACAATTTGACGGAGTGCATGTAGGGCATCAGGCATTGCTGAAGCAATGTTTGAAAAATGCTCACAGTGCAGGGCGGCCAAGCTGTGTATTTACCTTTGCCAGCACCCCACATCCTGAAAAGGAAGAAGCGTTGGGAAGAAGTTTATTATCCATTGATGAAAAACTGGCGATATTTGCGTCTATGGGATTTGATTATACCCTTGTTATGACGTTTGACCGTATCCGAGCAACGACAAAAGAGGACTTTTTGGATATGCTAGCTCAGGATGGCCGCGTGTCGTGTGTGTATTGCGGAGAGGATTTCCGTTACGGCTTCCAAGGCCAGGGCGATGTAGCACATTTAAGAGCCTATTGTGCGGCGCATCCGGCTTTGTCCGCTGTTGTGGTACCAACCGTTTCTATGTTTGGAAAAGCGGTTTCCAGCACGCGCATTCGAGATGCGCTATTGCACCATGAAGATCATTTGGCCAATGCACTACTGGGAAGAGATTTTAAGGAGGATGAATAGGTAGACATGGAACAAGCAATCAACCAGTCATTGAATTTAGTAAGTATTTTGAATGCGAGAGAGCTCGGCGGATACCAAACGGAGGATGGGAAACGGACAAAAGAGCATCGTTTTCTACGTGCCGCAGCAACAGACAGCCTAACAGAGCAGGATCGTGAAGCGTTGTATACCTATGGTGTGCGCTGTGTGATAGATCTTCGATCTACCTATGAAGTATCGGATCATCCCAGTCGTTTGGACGGATATAAAGACATTGCATATTATCATGTGCCGATGCTGGATGAGATCAATTCCCAAAAGCCGGAAGATATGGGCAAAAACATGCCCAGCTCTCTGTTTGATATTTATAGAGACTTAATTTTGGATAGCCAGGCGTCCTTCAAGCGCGTGATGGATATCATAGCAGACCATCCAAACGACTGCATTTTATTTAACTGCACGGCAGGAAAGGATCGAACTGGTTTAACGGCTATGCTGCTGTTGACCATTGCAAAGGTTCCGGAAGAAATCATCATAGGTGATTATGCAGTCAGTGAAAAGTATTTGACAGTCTTTATCCAAAAACGTGAAAAAGAGTTGGCGGATGCCGGCGTACATGCGCCCAAATTTATGTTTGAGACGTCGCCTGATAATATGCAGCGTACCTTGTCGTTGATCAAAGAGCGATTTGGAACGGTACACGATTATCTTTTACAGATCGGAGTAGACAAAGCACAGATGGAGAAAATACGAAAAAGCATGGTCGAATAATGGAAAAGTAGTTTACAAAGCAATAGGGATATGATACTATTTTTCTGTCAACCGCGTTCTGTGTTGTGCGCTGTTCTCCGGCGGCAGGCACGGGCGGTGGGGGTATTATCATAAAAGGAGTATAAGAACATGACTAAAGAACGTAAAGCAGAAATTATGCAGCAGTTTGCCACCCATGAAGGGGATACCGGATCTCCGGAAGTGCAAATCGCACTTTTGACGGAAAGAATCAATCATCTGAACGAGCATCTAAAGCTCAACAAAAAAGATCATCATTCTCGTCGTGGTCTATTGCAGATGGTTGGCCGTCGCCGCGGCCTGCTTAATTATCTCAAGGAAAAGGATATTGAGAGATACAGAAAGCTAATTGCTGAATTGGGTCTGCGCCACTAAGCCACTTATTAGAGCGGGTGTTACTCGCTCTATCTTTTTATACCGGGCACGTATGCCAAGAAGGAGTAGAAAACGAAAGATGGAAGAAAGAATATTCACAACAGAGGTGGCGGGCAGAAAGCTGACCATCGAAACCGGCAAGTATGCACAGCAAGCTGGCGGCTCTTGCATTGTGCGCTGCGGCGATACGGCTGTGTTGGTAACGGCGACGGCAAGTGCCAAGCCGCGTGAAGGCATTGACTTTTTCCCGCTGAGCTGCGAATTTGAAGAAAAAATGTATGCAGTCGGTAAGATCCCCGGAGGGTTTATTAAGCGTGAAGGCCGTCCTACGGAAAAAGCGGTGCTGACGAGCCGTTTGATTGACCGCCCGCTTCGTCCGCTGTTTCCCAAAAACTATAGAAACGATGTACAGGTCATTGCCACGGTATTGTCGGTGGATCAAGACATTCCGCCGGCAGTATATGCAATGATTGGCTCCTCGGTTGCTTTATCTATCAGCGATATTCCCTTTGCCGGCCCAACGGCTGCCGTGGTAGTTGGCATGGTGGATGGCGAATACATTTTGAATCCTACGCTAGAGCAAATGGAGGCTTCTCGTTTGAATCTGACCGTTGCCGGTACAAAGGATGCCGTGATGATGGTAGAGGCTGGCGCTAAAGAGCTTTCTGAAGACGAAATGCTGGAGGCCATTCTGTTTGCACACGAAGAGATCAAAAGGATCTGTGCCTTTATTTCCGATATTCAAGCAGAAATCGGTGAAGAAAAACAGGTCATCGCGCCGGAAGAGCACGACGAGGACTTTGATGCCAAGGTCACAGAAGCTGTAAAAGAGCGTGTAGAATGGTCCTTGGATACTTTTGACCGTTATGAACGCGAAGCACGTCAGGAGCAGATCAAGCAGGATGCATTTGAAGCGTTTGGGGAGGAAGATCCGGAGAAAATCAAACGCATCGATGGAATTATTTATGATCTTACAAAGCAGGTTGTGCGCCGTAAAATTACCCAGCAGGGTGTGCGCCCAGATGGCCGTAAAACGACGGAAGTACGCCCCATTTGGAGTGAAGTCGGCATTTTGAAACGCCCGCATGGTTCCGGTGTATTTACCCGTGGACAAACACAAGTTATGACGATTTTGACGCTGGGCTCTATGAGCGAAGTTCAATCCTTGGATGGGCTGTCTCCCGAGCACTGTAAGCGGTATATGCATCAATACAACATGCCGCCGTATTCCGTGGGCGAGACGCGTATGATGCGTGGCCCGGGGCGTCGTGAAATTGGCCATGGCGCTTTGGCAGAGCGTGCATTGGAACCCATGATTCCAGATGAGGAAACATTCCCGTACGCATTGAGACTGGTTAGCGAAGTCATCAGCAGCAATGGCAGCACTTCTATGGCGAGCGTCTGTGCTTCTACGTTGGCATTGATGGACGGCGGCGTGCCGATTAAAAAGCCGGTTGCCGGGGTTGCCATGGGGCTTATCAAAGACACCGAAAACGATAGCGTCACGATCCTAACCGACATCCAGGGCCTAGAGGATTTCTTAGGTGATATGGATTTTAAGGTGGCGGGTACCAAGGACGGCATTACTGCAATCCAGATGGATATCAAAATCAAGGGCATTGACCGGGAAATTTTGACCCGTGCTTTGGCGCAGGCTAAGGAAGGCCGTATGCATATCCTAGGTAAGATGATGGAAACCATCGACCAGCCTAGAGAGCATCTGTCCGAATATGCGCCTAAGATCGTATGCTTTACCATCAACCCAGAAAAGATTGGGGAAGTAGTAGGTCCGAGGGGGAAAACAATCAATAAGATCATCGCTGAAACCGGTGTTACGATTGATATTGAAGACGACGGCAAAGTTTACATTTGCACGCCGGACCAGGAAGCAGCGGATCAGGCGCGTAAGATGATCGAAGGCATCGTCAAGGAAATTGAGGTTGGCGAAGTTTACCTTGGCAAAGTCGTGCGAATCATGCCGTTTGGTGCGTTTGTTGAATTGTTGCCAGGCAAGGATGGTATGGTTCACATTTCCAAATTGGCACGTGAACGGGTGGAAAAGGTAGAGGATGTTGTTAATATTGGGGACGACATTCTGGTAAAGGTCATCGAGATTGATGATAAGGGACGCATCAACTTGACCAGGAAGGATCTCTTGCCGCCAGAGCCTAAAAAGGAGAAAAAGGAAAAATAAAATTCCTAAAAGCAGCAAAGGAAGCCATATACATGGCTTCCTTTTTGATTGGAAAACAAAGCGCTACGGACAAGTTTTCTCCTTCTTTTGCATATACATAGCCCGAGGTGGAGTGCACATGAATACAAGAGCGAAAAAATACTTTGCTATTAACATTGTCTTGCTGCTGATGATCGCATCCATTTATCTGGCAACCAACGCTGCCATGCTTCAAAATGTATTTGCACAGGTAGGGCAGTCTCCCATCTATAAAGGAAATTCAGAAGGCATTGCCTTTTTGCTAAGCGGACAGGAGGGTAAAAAGGAGATTGCAGAGGCAGCAAAACTTGGCCATGACAACGGAATTGCATTTTCTATTGCTGTCACTGCGGAGCAGTTGGAAAACGATCCGGAGGAGATTCGCGCTATGGAGGAAATGGGGCATGAGATCATTCTTCAAGGGATGATTGATACAAAAAAATTGAGCAATGAAGAGATCCGTAATCAACTGCACAAAGAGATGGGATGCTATGAAAGCACAATGGGGAAGCAAGTCCGGTTTTATATGCCCTATCGCCAGCAAGCAAACGGTGCCATTAAAAATGCCTGCAAAGAACAGGAAATTAATATTGTGCTATTTAGCCAGGACGGTAGAGCGATTGTGCATAAAACAGAAGAGGAATTTGCGGATATATTAATGGGACAGCTAAAAAAAGGAGACTTTGTATATTTAGATGCCAAGACGGTAAATGGATCTATGCTATCGGCTGTGCAGAAAAGCCTGCAAGAAAACGGATGGAAAAATCAAAATATTTCACAATTGCTCATTGATTGAAAGAATTGGGGAAAACTGGTACTATAAGAGGAACAAAAGAGGAGGACGATCATGTATTTTGAACGAACCTTGGAAAATGGGGTCCGTGTTGTCGGACAGAAAATAGAAGGGTTTCGCTCTGTAAGCGTAGGGATTTGGATCGGAACGGGATCCGCCAATGAAGTAGCGGTAGAGGAAAGAGGGGTTTCTCATTTTATCGAGCATATGCTCTTTAAAGGGACCGAAAGGCGTACGGCTCAACAGATTGCGGCTGAGATGGATGGCATGGGAGGCATTCTCAATGCGTTTACCTCTAAGGAATGCACCTGTTACCATGCTAGGATCGTAGATGAAAAGCTACCGCAGACGCTGGATCTGCTTTGTGATATCGTATTCCATGCTACGCTGGATGAAACAGAGATGCAAAAAGAAAAGGGCGTTGTTCTAGAGGAAATCAACATGGTTGAGGATACGCCGGAGGATCTAGTGCATGATCTGCTTTCGGAGGCGTATTTTGGGGACCATCCGCTGGCTCGTCCTATCTTGGGTACCGCAGAGAGTATCGCAAACATGACCAAGGATATCATGCTGCGATATTTGGAACGGCAGTATGTGCCGGAAAACATCGTGTTTGCAGCAGCGGGCGGCATTGACTTTGAGGCGTTTTGTGATCTGGTAGCCGAGCAGACAAAGCATCTGAAGCCTTCGGGCCGTAAGCCCTATCGCTATGAGGCCTTTGGCGCTGCAAAGCCGCGTTTTTTATCTAGGGTAAAGCCGATTGAACAGGCGCACCTTTGCTTGAGCATGCCGGGCTTTAGGTTAGAGGACGAGAGGATGTATGCATTGAATGTTTTTAACAATGCGTTTGGCGGCAGCATGTCCTCTCGGCTGTTTCAACAGATTCGTGAGCAACGGGGCCTGGCGTATGATGTATATTCCCATCCTTCGACCTATGTGCGCAACGGCGTATACTCTATCTATGCGGGCGTTACGGCTGCTAAGGCGGTGGAGGTATATCAGCTGCTGTTGGATGAAATGCAGGATATTTTGAAAAACGGCTTGAGCCAAGAAGAGTTTAATCGATCTAAAGAGCAGCTAAAGGGCAACTATATTTTGGGGCTTGAGTCTACGAGCTCTAGGATGAATGCCATTGGCCGTTCCATGGTGATGACAGGAAAGATACGCACAGCTGAAGAAACCATTGCCAGCATTGAAAAGGTGACAATGGAGGATATCCAGGAGATTTTGCCGATCATATTTGATAGGAATAGGCTGGCGGGAAGCGCAGTTGGGAAGATTGATGAAAAGGCTTTGAAGGCCGTGCTGCAATAACCAGTTCATGCATTAATATAAAAGGCATCCACTATGGATGCCTTTTTTTCATTGGCAAATGGAGAATGAAAGGCGCATACAATATTGTCGTTAGGGGGATGAAAGATGAAACCAAATCTTTTGATTCTGGGTGGCGACCAAAGAAATAGAATCGTACTGGATATTTTGAGGGAGCGTGGTTTTTCGGTAGAATATTTTTCCGATACGCGTAGGGAAAATACCCAGGCTATTTTGCAGCATATTTCACAAACCGAGTATCAGCTGCTTCCAATGATGCTGGCAGAACAGCCGATCTGTGGGATCGACCGTGCGGAGCTTTTAGAGGCTTGCCCGGCACACAGCCATTTGTTTTGCGGCGCGGCCACACAGCATTGGATAAAGGCCTGCCAGGATAAGGGACACTGTTTGGTTCAGTTGTTGCAGAACGAAACACTTGCAGCTGAAAACGCATATTATACCGCAGAAGGGGCCATTGGTCTTGTCCAGGAGCTGAGCAAAGCATCCATGTACCAAACAAAATGTGTGGTGGTCGGCAGCGGACGCATTGCAACCGCGCTTTGCAGAATGTTGAAAATACATACGCCGTATGTAACGGTACTGGCCAGAAATAAAAAGCGCATGGCAGAGCTTGCTTTACAGCAAATCGGTTGCTTGGAGATTGAGCAGCAAGGAAATGCTTTTGAAAATGCGGAGATCGTGTTCAATACTGTACCGGATACTATCATTGATCCAGGCGCGCTTTGCAAAATGGCAAAGACAGGCATCTATGTAGAGCTGGCCTCGGCACCTTATGGATGCCCATGGGAAAGAATACCCGATGGCATACACAAAGTATTGGGAAACGGGCTGCCAGGGAAACGATTTCCATTTTCTGCGGCAAAAAGCATGGCTGAGGTGATGGTCCCCTATCTGATATAGGAGGGGTTGACTTGGAAATTTTGCAAGGGAAGACAATCGGATGGGTAATCACCGGTTCTTTTTGCACCATAGACGCAGTATTGCCACAAATGAAACGTTTAAAAGAGAGCGGCGCTAAGGTCTGTCCCATTTTTTCAAAGCATGTAAGTACATTGGATACAAGATTTAACCAGGCACAGGAAGTGCGCCGCAAAGTTACGGAAATTTGCGGGGCAGAGATCATAGATACGCTGCCAAAAGCAGAGCCCATTGGCCCTCAAAAGCTGCTGGACGCTATCATTGTAGCGCCCTGTACGGGCAATACGTTGGCAAAGCTGGCAAATTCCATTACAGATACAACGGCTACACTGGCAGTAAAAGCGCATCTACGAAATCAAAGACCTGTTATCTTAGCGCTGGCCAGCAATGATGCTTTGGCCGGAAACGCTAAAAATTTGGGGATTCTGCTCAATGCAAAGCATTATTACTTTGTTCCTTTCGGGCAAGATGGGGCTAAGACAAAGTCCAATTCCATGCAGGCACATTTTGCTTCCATTGTTCCGACGATTGAAGGAGCCTTAGCGGGAAAACAGATACAGCCAATGCTTTTAGGGGCGGGAGAATGCCTAAAGGATGAATAAAAACAGGCGTCTGGCCTTTACCGGCCAGGCGCCTGTTGCATTTGTTTTATATAGTAAAATTGTGTATAATATTTTATAAGTATTTTATGAAAAAATGGGAGGTTCTGGAGCTGGATGTCACCAAGAAAGAAAAAAAGAAAAGTGCTTCGTGAGGAGATCATAGGGATTTGTCTATCCTCATTGGCGCTGATCATGCTGATTGGGATGTTCACCTCCGGAGCTGGCATTATAGGAGATACCTACCGCCAGATCAGCCTGGGTGTATGGGGCATTTTTGCTTATGTATTGCCGGTCTTGCTGGTAGGGCTTGGCGTATATATGATTTTATATTCGGATAGAAAAATTCGTAAATTTCAGGTATGTATGTATGCCATGGCAGGCTTATCGTTGATTGGCATTTTGCACCTGGCTTTGGCGGGGGATATCAATATCTCTCAGCTTAGCTACGGGGATTGTATACAAGCCAGCTATGATCTCGGCCGTTTGCATACCCAGGGCTTAGGCGCTTTTGCTGCGTTGTTTGTATATCCCATCAAACAGCTTTTAGGGATAGCAGGCTCTTATGTGTTGTTTGGTGCGCTCTTACTGATTTCCCTATTGTTTATCACCAATGTATCCCTGCGGCAGGTGCAGAGAAAGGCAAAAGCGAAGGCAACAAAGGCACATAAAGCGCGCAAAGAAGAGCAGCGGGAAAGGGCGCGCTTGAAAGCGGAACGGCAGCAGGATTGGATGGACTGGAAGCCTGATGAAGAAGAATTGCAAATGGACGACGAGACATTTTCCCAAAAGGATAGCAAGCGTATAGCCAAAGAACATGTGATGTATCGCGTGGGTGACGATTTTGAGGAGATCGTGAATCGCGAAGACGATATTCAGCTGTTTCCCGGCGTAGGGAAGGAGGCTGTACGCCGCCATGTGCGCCGTTCGGACTCTGCCGAGGCATTGCACCAGGCGGGCTTTGAAGATGAATTTTTGGGCGATGAGGAGATTGAAATCGACCTGACACAGCCGTGGCATCTGGATGAAGATAATACTGAAGAAGCGTTTTCTTCCCCCTATGCAGAGGACGAAGATATACGCGCGCAGGAGCCGGAGAGGGAGGACAAGCCAGCGATAAAAAGCGCGCGCGAGGACTTGCTGCCTTGGGGGGCGCAGCATGAAAAAATGGAGCCGGTAGATCCAGAAGTGGCCAAGGATGTAATTACCAAGGCGCAGACAGCTAGCATTCCAAAAGCAGATATCGAAGGAGAACTGCATACCTATAAGGTGCCCCCGATCTCTATGTTGAGCAAGGCTTCGGGCAGCGATGTAAAAAGAGCGCCGATTTCCCAAGTGGATACACAGGCGGCGGCACGGCAGCTTGAGCAAACCTTTACGAGCTTTGGGGTATCCGCTAAGGTTGTTAATGTTCGTAGCGGCCCTGTAATCACCCAGTATGAAGTACAGCCGGCGCCCGGCGTGCGTGTGAACCGCATAGCAAACCTGTCGGACGATATTGCATTGTCGCTGGCGGCGCCAGGGGTTAGGATTGAGGCTCCAATTCCGGGGAAAAATGCCATTGGCATCGAAGTGCCGAATAAAAAGCGTTCCTCCGTTATGCTGCGGGATGTATTGGAAAGCGGTGCATTCCGAAATGCGAAAAGTAAGGTTTCCGTTGCGCTTGGAAAAAACATTGCAGGCGATGATGTTGTTATTGATTTGGCCTCCATGCCCCATCTGTTGATTGCGGGTACAACGGGCAGCGGTAAGAGCGTATGTGTAAACTCGCTCATTGTCAGCTTATTATTCAAGGCTACGCCGGAAGAGGTAAAACTGATTATGATTGATCCTAAGGTGGTGGAGCTGTCCGGCTTCAACGGCATTCCGCATCTGATGGTGCCTGTGGTAACAGATCCTAAAAAGGCGGCAGGCGCCTTGCAGTGGGCTTTGGCGGAGATGTTGCGACGTTATAATGCGTTTGCGGATCGCGGCGCGAAGGATATTACCCGCTATAACGACATTATGAAAATGACGGGAGAGCCTATTTTGCCTTATTTGGTTGTCATCATCGATGAGTTGGCAGACCTGATGATGGCTTCTCCTAGAGAAGTGGAAGACAGCATCTGCCGAATTGCGCAGATGGGCCGCGCTTGCGGCATTCATTTGGTTGTGGCAACGCAGCGTCCAAGCGTAGATGTCATTACCGGCCTTATCAAGGCCAATTTCCCTTCGCGGATTGCTTTTGCCGTTTCCAGCCAAACGGACAGCCGTACAATTTTGGATCAAAGCGGGGCGGAAAAGCTGTTGGGCAAAGGCGATATGCTGTTCCATACCAGCACTACGCCCAAACCCGTCCGCGTTCAAGGCGCTTTTGTTTCCGATCCTGAGGTGGAGGCGGTTATCGACTATGTGAAGGCCTCTGGGCAAGCGCCGGAATACAGCAATGAGGTCATTGAGGAGATGAACAAGAGCCTCGAGGCGGAAAGCAAGGCAGGGAAAAGTGGCCAGGGTGGAGATGATAAAAAAGATGATATGTTGGAACAGGCCGCGTTTACTTTTATAGAGGCAGGCCAGGCATCCACCTCTTTAATCCAGCGCAGGCTCAGACTTGGCTACGGCAGAGCAGCAAGAATCATAGATGAGTTGGAAAATCTTGGCATCGTAGGCCCGCCCAACGGCAGCAGGCCGCGTAAGGTGCTTGTGACAGAAGCGGAGTGCCGGCAAATTTTCGGGGAGGATGAGGCGGTTTATGAAGAATAAATTGCTTGGTGTGATCTCATTGGGCTGCAGCAAAAATCGTTTGGATACGGAGGGTATGCTGTATGCCTTGCTACAAAATGGATTTGAGATTACAGAGGAGCTAGATCAAGCTGATCTGCTGATTGTCAATACTTGCTCTTTTATACAAAGTGCTAAGGAAGAATCCATAGAAGCAATTTTGCAAGCCGGAGAGATCAAATCCCAAAAGGAGGGCTGTAAACTGCTGGTTACCGGCTGTCTTCCGGAGCGATACCGGGAGGAATTGGCTCGTGAGCTGCCGGAGGTAGATGCTTTTGTAGGGGTAAACCAATATGGGAAAATCGTTGACATTGTAAACCGCATGTTTGAAGGAGAGCGTATTGCAGAATTTGTGGAGCGAGCAGCGCTTCCATTAGGCCGAGTGCGTACCACGCCAAAGCACTTGGCCTATGTTCGTATTGCTGAGGGGTGCGATCATGCATGTGCCTACTGTGCGATACCATCCATCCGTGGGCCGTATCGCAGCAGGCCTATGGAAGAAATCATCGAGGAATGTAAGCATCTGATTGCTGATGGGGCGAAGGAAATTGTGCTAATTGCACAGGATACCTCGTATTATGGGAAGGATCTATACGGAGGCTTCTGCCTTTCAAAATTGTTGCAAAAAATTGACACATTGGGCGCACAGTGGGTTCGTATTCTATATGCGTATCCTGAACGGATAACGGATGAGCTACTGTCTACCATTGTAAAAAGCAAAAGCATTTTACCGTATTTGGATCTGCCGCTTCAGCATGTGAATGATGAAATTTTGCGTGCTATGGGCAGGCCCACTACGCAAAAAAAGCTGCGTGAGCTATTGACTAAAATCCATAATACGGGAAAAGAATTTACCCTGCGCACTACTTTCATCACCGGATTTCCGGGAGAGACAGAGGAGCAATTCGAAGAACTAACCGATTTTGTAAAGCAAGGGTATTTTGCTCATGTGGGGGCATTTGCGTATTCCAAAGAGGAGGGAACGCGCGCTGCTAAAATGCCAAATCAGATTCCTAAGCGTACCAAGGAAGGCAGGCGGGGACAGCTGCTTTTGGCCCAGCAGCCTATCTCTAAGGCTTATATGGAAAAGGCAGTTGGCAAAATCAAGCAAGTGATCATTGAAGAATACGATGAAGATATTTGTATGTATGTGGGCAGGGCGGAAAGCCAAGCACCGGAGGTAGACGGCGTTACTTATATTTCCAGCCCGGTGCCTTTGATATTGGGGCAAATTGTCCCCTGTAAAATCGTACAGGCAAATGAATATGATTGGATGGGAGAAGCGATCAATGACGTTAGCCAGTAAGTTTACCATTGCCAGAATTATTCTGGCCCCTCTATTCGTTATCATCGCGGCTATAGGTTTTCCGCACTGGAACCTTTGGGCAGCTGGTATTTTTATCATTGCTTCTTTGACGGATTGTATCGATGGACAGATTGCCCGCAGGTACAATCAAGTATCGGACTTTGGAAAGCTGATTGACCCCATTGCCGACAAGCTATTGACAACAGCTGCCATGGTTGTCATCGTTGCATGGGGCAAGATGCCCTCTTGGGTTGCGATGATCTTAATCACCAGGGATGTAGTGGTAAACTCTCTGCGTGTAGTAGCGGCGGAACGAGGATTTATTCTTGCTGCCATGAACAGTGGTAAAATCAAAACTGTATTGCAGCTGGTAGCCTATGTATTATATCTGTTTGAATGGCAGCTTGCAGCCCATATTGTGATGGGGGCCGCCTGTCTTACGACGTTGTGGAGTCTGTTTGAGTATGTAGGTGCGAACCGCTCGCTGTTTGGCAGAGATAGAACCTGTACCCGCTCGTTTATCGTAGGGTTTATCGATAAGCTGGTTTTGAGCTATTTGGTCTTTTATTTGACGGGAACCGGTGCCTTGCCTGCAATCTTGGCAATGTGCTTTATTGGCAGAGATCATGTAACAAGCGCATTGCGCGTAACCTCCGCTGCAGATGGAAGAACGCTTCCCATTCGTTTTTCTGGGCTATTAAAAGGCTTTTTACAGCTGGTTACGTTTATCCTTCTGTTGTTCATGCAGAATACCTTGACCACCGTGCTGATTTACATTACCTTGACGGTCACATTGTTGAGCGCTGTTGACCTATGGATCATCGCCAAGCCAAAATTGAGGAGTTAAAGGAAGGATCACCAGATGATTGCGGAATTGATCTCTGTGGGAACAGAATTGCTGATGGGGCAGATACTGGATACCAACTCGCAGTACCTATCCCAAGAACTGAATGCCATGGGTTTTGATGTCTACTATAAATCAACCGTAGGGGATAATCCTGAGCGTATGAAGCAGGCCTTTGCATTGGCCCTGTCCAGAAGCGATATTGTGATAACAACGGGTGGCTTAGGCCCCACAGAGGACGATATAACAAAGGAAATGATGGCAGAGCAACTGGACATTCCCTTGGTTTTGCACCAGCCATCGCTTGAAGCGATTCAGGGCTTTTTTGCGCGCATTGGACAGCCTATGACGGAAAACAACCGAAAACAGGCTATGCTGCCTATGGCCAAGGATGGTATCATTATGCCAAATCCGAAAGGCACTGCACCCGGCTGTATCATGCATCAAAACGGGAAGCATGCAATCGTTATGCCAGGGCCACCATTTGAGATGAAGCATATGTTTTCCCAGTATGCCAAGCCCTACTTACAACAATTTTGTAGCGATGTGCTGGTCTCTCATTATCTGCGCGTGGTTGGTTTAGGGGAAAGCCGTGTGGCGGATCTTTTGCAAGAGGTAATCGAAGAGCAAAGCAATCCTTCCTTGGCGACTTATTGCAGCCCCAGCGAGGTGCAGATTCGTATCACAGCAAAATGTAAAGGCGAGGAAGAGGCGGAAGCTTTGATTGCGCCGGTAGAAGCCAAGATAAGGGATATTCTGGGCAATGCAGTTTATACAGTCGGTAAAAAAGCATTGGAAACCGTGGTGGGCGATCTTTTGAAAAAAAGGGGAGAAACTGTGGCCGTTGCAGAAAGCTGCTCCGGTGGATGGCTGAGTTCTTTGCTCATTCATGATGCTGGGAGCTCTGCGTATTTTAAGGAAGGCATTGTAAGCTATACCAACGAAGCCAAGCATCGTTTGCTGCACGTCAGCAAGGACACTTTATCAAAATATGGTGCCGTAAGTGAGCAGACAGCCAAGGAAATGGCCCAAGGTGCCAGGGAAAACTGCGGTGCAGATTATGCGCTTTCTATCACGGGGATTGCAGGGCCTGACGGCGCTGTGGAGGGAAAACCTGTCGGTACCGTATGGATTGGATTGGCAGACAGAGACCATGTATCTGCCAAGAAATTTGAGTTCTCTTCCGATCGTACTCGAAATCGGGAAAGAGCTGTACGCAATGCACTGAATATGCTACGGTTAAGATTGCTGGAAAAAGAAATACAAAAATAGCTTGAAGAACATTTGTTCGTATGGTATACTTGGCTCATAAGGGGGTTGGACCATGGAAAAACAAAAAGCATTGGACATGGCGCTCAGCCAAATCGAAAAGCAGTTTGGCAAGGGCGCTGTGATGAAATTAGGCGAAAAAAGCGTTAACCAGAGCATTGAGGTGATCTCTACTGGCTGCCTGGAATTGGACTTTGCGCTTGGCGTCGGCGGTTTTCCGCGCGGACGTATCATTGAGATCTACGGGCCAGAATCTTCCGGTAAAACGACAGTGGCCCTCCATACCATTGCAGAGGCGCAAAAGGGAGGCGGCATTGCAGCGTTTATCGATGCAGAGCACGCATTGGATCCTGTTTATGCCAAGGCCTTGGGTGTGGATATCGATGAACTGTATATTTCCCAGCCGGATACGGGCGAGCAGGCATTGGAAATATGTGAATCATTGGTGCGCAGCGGAGCCATTGACGTTATCGTAGTGGATTCTGTAGCCGCTTTGGTTCCCAAGGCAGAAATTGAAGGGGATATGGGGGACTCTCATGTAGGGCTCCAAGCTAGATTGATGAGCCAGGCTCTTAGAAAGCTGACAAGTGCCATTAGCAAATCCAATACGATTGTCATCTTCATCAATCAGTTGCGCGAAAAAGTCGGCGTTATGTTTGGCAATCCAGAGGTGACAACGGGCGGAAAGGCATTAAAGTTTTATGCTAGCATTCGCTTGGATATCCGCAAAATCGAGCAGCTCAAGCAAGGCACGGAATTTGTAGGTAATAGAACCCGCGTAAAAGTTGTTAAAAATAAGGTTGCACCTCCTTTTAAGCAAGCTGAATTTGATATGATTTATGGCGAAGGAATTTCCAGGGAAGGTTCTGTTTTGGATATGGCGGTTGCCCGTGATATCGTGCAAAAAAGCGGCAGCTGGTTTGCATACAATGATACCAGAATTGCCCAAGGAAAAGAAAATGCCCGCCAATTCTTAAAGGATAATCCAGAGCTTTGTAATGAAATAGAGGCCAAGGTGCGTGCTACGATGAGCCCTCAACCGGAGTCCGAAGAGGAAATTCCACAAGAGATTTGACGCCATCAAAAACAAGGTAGGTAAAAGCCTACCTTGTTTTTTTATGCGTTTTCCGTTACAATAACTTGGTGAACACATGTTTGTTCTATGGGCAATAGCGATATAGGACAGGCGCGTTTAACATACATCTGGAGGGGAACCATGGAGTGGTTTATTGTGTGCCTTTGCGCACTGGCCGCGCTCGTCATTGGTCTGGTAGGCGGTTACGTTTATCGTAAACGCATAGCAGAAGCCAAAACGCAACAAGCGGAAGAGGCTGTTCGCAAAATGATCGATGAAGCACAAAGACGAGCAGAGGCCTTGAAAAAGGAAACATTGCTTGAAACAAAAGAGGAAGTCCATCAGCTAAGAAGTGATCTAGACAGAGAAATGAAAGAGCGCCGCTCTGAATTGCAGCGCAGTGAGCGCAGATTGATCCAAAAGGAGGAGTCTTTGGATCGTAAGCTGGATGCGGCAGAAAAGAAAGAACAGCAGTTGAACAACGGCCAGCGCGATCTGCAAAAACGGCGGGATGAGCTGGAAGTACTATTCAAAAAACAGTTGGACGACTTGGAACGTATCTCGGGGATGAGCCGTGAAGAAGCCAAAGAAGTGCTAATCAGCTCTATCGAGGGCGATGCAAGGCATGATGCGGCCCTTTTGGTACGCGAAATTGAACAAAAAGCAAAAGAAGAAGGAGAGAAACGCGCCCGCAATATCATTGGGCTGGCCGTTCAGCGTTGTGCAGCGGATCATGTAGCGGAAAGCACCGTATCCGTGGTGCATCTGCCCAGCGATGATATGAAGGGGCGGATCATCGGTAGAGAGGGTAGAAATATTCGGGCGCTGGAAACGGCAACCGGTATTGATCTTATCATTGACGATACGCCGGAAGCCGTCATTTTGTCCGGTTTTGATCCAGTGCGTCGGGAGATTGCCCGCATTGCTTTGGAAAGGCTGATTCAGGATGGCCGCATTCATCCTGCCCGCATTGAAGAAATGGTAGAAAAAGCTCGCAAGGAAGTGGATCAGCAAATTCGCGAAGCCGGTGAGCAAGCCCTATTTGATGCTGGTATCCACGGTGTTCATCCAGAGCTTTTGAAACTGCTCGGCCGTTTGAAATTCCGTACAAGCTACGGACAAAACGTACTAAAACACAGCCTTGAGGTTTCTCATATTGCTGGGCTAATGGCCTCTGAGCTGGGTGGCAACGTAGCTCTGGCAAAGCGTGGCGGTTTGCTGCATGATATCGGCAAAGCCGCTGATCATGAGATTGAAGGGCCGCACGCACAGATCGGCGTTGATCTTGCGAAAAAATACCGTGAAAATGCAGATGTTCAGCTCTGTATTGCAGCACATCACGGCGATGTGGAAGCCACCACATTGGAGGCGGTCTTGGTACAGGCCGCAGATGCCATCAGTGCTGCACGTCCGGGCGCCAGGCGGGAATCGTTGGAAAACTATATCAAACGTCTTGAAAAGCTGGAGGAAATTGCCAATTCGTTTGATGGCGTAGAGCGTTCATTTGCCATTCAGGCCGGCAGAGAGATTCGCATTATGGTGAAGCCGGAGAATGTTACCGATGAAACGATGATCCTTGTGGCAAGGGATATTGCTAAGAAAATTGAGCAAGAGCTTGATTATCCGGGCCAGATTAAAATCAATGTGATTCGGGAAACCCGGGCCGTGGATTTTGCAAAGTAAGAAAAGAAATTTAAAGGGTGCTGTTCAGCGGTTGCTGATTGGCACCCTTTTCATATGCATAAAAAAGAAAAATCCCAAAAATGGGATTTTTGGCAGGGGTAGAAGGATTTGAACCCTCGCAAAAGGTTTTGGAGACCTTCGTGCTACCGTTACACCATACCCCTAAATCAAACGAGAATATGGTATCATTTTTTTTGCATTTCGTCAAGAATACTTTTGCATTTCTTCCTTTTCTTGCTTTACCTTCTGCAAGCAGATATAATAAAGGCACATTGTAAATTCTGTCCTATAGAAAGGAAGCGGGGTAAATGAGTATCGAAGCAAAAGGTATGAGCATTGATAAGAAAATCGGATTTATTGGCAACGGCAATATGGCAAGTGCCATTTATAAAGGCATGCTATCTTCCGGCCTTTCAAAGCCCGAAAATATCATCGTTTCTGCTTTGGATCCCAACAAACTAGAGAAAAAGGCAAAAGAGATCGGATTTGTTGCAGCGAAATCCAACCGAGAAGTGGTGGAAAAGAGCGATATTATTTTTCTTGCCGTTAAACCGCAGTATTTGGGCGATGTCATGGTTGATATTAGGCCCGCTGTAAACGCTTCTAAGGCGTTTATTTCCATCGTTGCAGGGTGGACCAATGTAAAACTAAAAGCCTCTTTAGGGAACGAAGGGCGCGTTCTGCGTGTAATGCCAAACACGCCATTGCTTGTTGGGGAAGGCATGAGTTGTCTATGTGCAGAAAATGATTTGACGGAAGAAGAATTCATCTATATTCAAAGCGTATTTGCGCAGATGGGCCAGGTAGAGGTGCTGGAAGAGAAGCACATCGCTATTTTTTCCGGAGTTGCAGGAAGTAGCCCAGCCTATACGTATATGTATATTGAGGCTTTGGCGGATGCCGCCTGCAAATGGGGCTTGCCAAGGCATATTGGCTATCGTGTAGTAGCCCAGGCTGTTTTAGGGGCAGCTAAAATGGTTTTAGAGACAAAAGAGCATCCGGGAGCGCTCAAGGATGCCGTCTGTTCGCCCGCAGGAACAACCATAGTAGCCGTACAGGCCTTGGAGGATCGCGGATTCCGCGCGGCTGTGATGGATTGTGTAGATCGTTGCACGGAAAAATTCAATCAGCTATAAGGAATAGGGGACAATTACGTGAAAAAAGTAACGATCTATTGTGATGGTGCGTGCAGCGGAAATCCTGGTCCAGGAGGCTGGGGTGGCATTCTTATGTACAATGCCCATAAAAAAGAGCTGAGCGGTTTTGATCCACATACCACAAACAATAAGATGGAGCTTCAAGCCTGTATAGAATGCTTGGCGATCTTAAAAGAGCCATGTGATGTGGATGTCTATACGGACAGCGCATATCTTTACAATGCTTTCACCAAAAATTGGTTGACAAGCTGGCAAGCGAGAGGATGGAAAAAAGCGGATAAAAAGCCGGTGGAAAATATTGATTATTGGCAAAAGCTTTTGGAGCTTACACATTATCACACAGTTCGTTTTCACAAGGTCAAGGGGCATGCAGACAATCCCTATAACAATCGTGCTGACAAATTGGCCACTGGAGCAATTGCTTCACATCGAAAATAAAGAGAAAAAAAGGAGAGAATGGCACTTCTCTCCTTTTTTCCAATTTATAACTATGCGCAAAACTCATGTTTTACGAAAAGTTATTGACAAAATTTCGATATTTGCTATGATGATTATATATGATGATTATAATAGTTTTCTCGATCAATGAGGTTTTACTTATGAAAGATACGTCTATCTCTTATCATACAAAAATAGCACGTCAGCGAACGGAACGTTTGCGCACACTGATACAAACGCTGCCTCCATGTTGCCAAGATTTCTTTCGAGGCATTGAGCCGACTACAACGGTGCTTACCAGGCTGAATTACGCGTATGATTTACGCTTGTTTTTCCACTATATAATTGAAAATGAAGAACCGTATTATGCAATGCCATTCACACAGATTAACGATGAGGTATTGGCCACCATTCGGCCTATCGTTCTAGAGCGTTACCTGGAATACTTGAATTACTATAAAGGACAGGATGGCCGAGAATACGAGAACACAAATACCGGCAAAAAACGTAAAATTGCTACTCTCAAATCGTTTTTCAAATATCTATATAAGATGGAACGCATTCCCGCCAATATCGCTGAGAAGATTGATATGCCCAAAATTAAGGAAAAACCTATCATTCGTCTTGAGCCAGATGAGGTGGCCAAAATGATGGATGAGGTAGAAAAAGGAACGGATCTTACAAAGCGACAGCAAAAATATCACGAAATCACACGCCTTCGAGATGTTGCTATTTTTACATTGTTGCTTGGCACCGGTATCCGTATCTCTGAATTGGTAGGGCTTGATATTGAGCATTTTGATTTCTCGGCAGATAGTTTTGTGGTTACACGGAAAGGCGGCGCCAGGGTCATTTTATACTTTGGTGAAGAAGTTGAAAAAGCTGTGAAAGATTATCTTGCGGTACGAGAAACCATCATTCCGGTTCAGGGCTCTGAGCATGCGCTGTTTCTATCCATGCAGAAAAAAAGAATGAGCCAAAGGGCCATTCAAATGCTGGTAAAAAAATATGCCAAGATCGTTACACCTTTGAAAAAGATTTCTCCGCATAAATTCCGTTCTACCTACGGAACAATGCTTAATTATGAAACAGGAGATATTTACCTTGTTGCAGATGTGCTTGGAAATAAAGATGTAAATACAACGAGAAAACACTATGCTGCCATGAGCGACGAAAAACGCAGAATGGCTGCAGGCAAAGTAAAGCTTAGGGAATAAGGAGGAAGATAAATTTAGCTCTTCTCTCCCTTCCCTTTTTTTATTTCATTTTCATCCATCAGAATCGCATCAATGGTAATTTTTGCATAGTCCTCGGTGGGCTCATCTAAGCATTCAAAGCAATTATCACACAGCTTATGTTTATAAGGGCAATAATCATCACATTCCCCACAAAGATCACATTCCTTATCATATAGAGTGCATTTCGGCACAAAAATCCCTCCTATCTTGAAAAATAGTATATCATATTCAAAAAAAGGTTTCAAAAAACCATTGAAGAACAAATGTTCGTATGATATACTAGAGCCAAGAAAACGAACGCGAAACGGAAAGGGGTTTCACGATGGGTATCAGTGCAAAACAACAAAAAGTGCTTGATTATATTCGTTCATTTATGAAGGAGCATGGCTATCCGCCTGCCGTTCGGGATATCTGCCAAGGATTGAACCTGAAATCAACCTCTACGGCGCATGGATATTTGGCACGTTTGGAAAAGCAGGGATATATACGAAGAGATCCCTCCAAAACAAGGGCCATTGAGCTGATCGAAAACGATGCTGCAGAGCTCGAAGCCCCCGCAGAGATACAGGCGGTCAATGTGCCTCTATTGGGCCAGGTAGCTGCTGGTATGCCTATTTTGGCAGAGGAAAATTTTGAAGAATATCTGGCTATGCCCAAAGAGATCGTTCCCTATGATACCAAGGAAACCTTTGCCTTGGAAATCAAAGGGGAAAGTATGGTGAAGGCCGGCATACTCAATGGCGATAAAATCATAGTCAGGCAAACCAATGTTGCGGAAAATGGAGATATTATCGTAGCGCTTATTGACAATGAAGCAACTTGTAAACGTTTTTATAAAGAGAAGCACCGGATTCGCCTTCAACCCGAAAATGATCTTATGGAGCCTATGTACTTTGATGAAGTACAAATATTGGGCAAGGTCATCGGCCTTGTGCGCAATTATTGAAAGTAACAAAAAAGGGACAGAGTGCTAATGCTCTGCCCCTCTTTTTTGCTTTATCTGGATTTTAAAACACCATCCAAAGCATATAAACAGCCAATTCTACCGTGCTCATAGGTCAGCCCGCCTTGGAAATAACAGATATAGGGCTCTATCATCGGTGCATCTGCGGAAAGTTCAATAGAAGACCCCTGTACAAAGGCCCCTGCTGCCATGACAACCTCATGGGTATAGCCCGGCATAGCCCAGGGCTCAGGCGTAGCCATGGAATCTACAGGGGAAGCCTTCTGAATAGACCGACAAAACGCTAGCAATGGCTCTGGTGCACGAAATGCAATGGATTGAATAATATCGCTACGCATTGCCTCTGGCGCAGGATTGACTTCGTATCCCAGCCTAGAAAATACCTGTGCGAACAAAATTGCCGTTTTTACTGCACTTGCAGTGACTGCTGGCGCCAAAAAGAATCCCTGGTAAAACGGCCGATACGATGCTTCATAGGACCCGCAAGCTCGGCCAATGCCCGGTGCCGTCAAGGCATGTTCGATTCTGTCAATCGCTTTCTTCGTACCTGCAATATAACCGCCCGTCGGCGCTATTCCACCGCCTGGGTTTTTGATCAAAGAACCGGCCATTGCATCAACGCCCACGCCTACCGGCTCCTGTTCCTCTGTAAACTCGCCATAACAATTATCTACAAAAACCATCGTATGAGGGTTTTGTGCATGTACAAGATCTGCCAAGAGTGCAATTTCATGAATATGCAGGCTCCGACGCCATGCATAGCCAGCACTTCGCTGAACAGCAACCACTGCAATGGAATCATCCTCTTTTAATGCTTTCTTGATAGCCTCATAATCAATGCTTCCGTCCGGCAGAAGCTCAATTTGCTTATAATGAACGCCCAAACGCATCAAAGATCCCAGTGTATCCTCGATACCAATAACTTGTTCTAACGTATCATAAGGCTTACCAGACACATAGCATATCGTTTGTCCGGGCTCAACAAGCCCTTGCAGCGCAATCGCCAACGCATGGGTCCCAGACACAATTTGAGGGCGAACGATCGCATCCTCACAGCCAAATGTTTTGGCAAACAGTTTTTCCAGTGTGTCTCTGCCAATATCATCATATCCATATCCGCTACTGCATACAAAATGAGCCGCTTGAATCCCACAATCAGCAAAAGCTTTTAGCACCTTTGCTTGGTTGTATTGCGCCATTTCTTGTACCTTTGTAAACAGCGGCTCTACTTCCCTTTCACATTCCAACAGAATATTTTCTGCCTGTTCAGATACGCCCAATAATGAAGCCAATCTCATCTGTTCTCTCTCCTTGCTGCCGAATCATTAGATATAAATTCAGAAACCAATTGTTCTGCCTGAATAACAGCCCCCGGTTCATCTGCCTTAATCCAGTGCATTTCCGGCTCCTGGTGACGGAACCAAGTCATTTGTCTTTTTGCAAACTGTCTTGTCTGTATGAAAGTTTGTTCTAGTGCTTCCTCCAAACTGCACGATCCATCAAAATAGGAAAAGAGCTGTTTGTATCCTAAGCCCTGCATAGATGGCAAGGATGATGGCAAATGCAAATTGTAAATTTTTTTTGCCTCTTCCAGCAAACCATTGTCAACCATAATTTCGATTCTCTTTTTGATTCGCTTTACCAACTCTTGCCTGGGCCATTGTAACCCAATTAAAATAAAACGGTAAATATCTTTTTTTTCGAATTTGCCACTGTTATCCTGCTGGCTAAACGGTATCCCTGTAATGCAGTATACCTCTAAAGCTCGAATTACTCGTTTAACATCATTTGGATGTAAACGGCTTGCAGTTTTCTTATCGACTTTAGAAAGCATCATATGTAAAGCTAATTTTCCATTTTTGTTGACATATTCTGTCAATTCCCGTCTAATTGTTTCATCCGAAATAGCGTTTGAAAACGACATTCTATAGAGCAAAGAACGAATGTAAAGTCCTGTACCCCCACATATGATGGAAAGCTTTCCGCTATTGTAAACATCTTTGATTGCTTTTGTTGCTTGCCGCTCATACTGACTGACCGTATATTCGTTGGTTACAGATACGACGTCCATCATATGGTGGGGAACGCCCTGGCGCTCTTCCATGCTTGGCTTAGCAGAGCCTATATTCAGTTCTTTATAAACCTGCATAGAGTCTGCATTGATGATTTCCCCATCAAATATTTTTGCTAAGTGAATCGCCATATCAGTCTTCCCTGAAGCCGTTGGCCCTGCTACAACCACAAGCGGGATTCGCTGCTTCATACCAGTCTACCAAACCTTTTTTCCAACTCTGTTTTAGAAACGCGAATTGCAATAGGCCTTCCATGCGGGCATGTCAAATGCTCATGATTACGCAGCTTATCCACCAACACTTCCATCTCCTCCTGACTTAGCGCATCGCCTGCCTTAATGCTATGGCGGCATGCAGAGCGGATCAGTTTATGCATTACCATATCGCTCATTTGTACATTTTCTCCATTGAGCGCATGATCCAACACATCTGTAAAAAATCTAGCGATAGAAACCGTTCCCAAAACCAAAGGATAGGCGCGCACAATCACTTCCTTTTCACCGAAAACAGAGACGTCAAATCCCAATCTATCAAACACATTTTGATGATCCTGAAAGGCCGTCATTTCAGAAAAAGTCAAAGACAAAATATCGGGCACCAGCATGGGCTGCGAAACTACTTCGCTTTGTAAGATCTGCTCCTTATACGCATCATAGGTAAGCCGTTCGTGCCCCGCATGCTGGTCGATAATATAGAATACCTGTCCGGATTGAACCAACAAATAAGTTTCAAAAAGCTGTCCCAATACAATCGGATGCTCTCCTAAAGATCTTCTCTCTGCCGTCATTTCAACGGAGGATGTTTCCTTCTTTGCTGTATCAAAGGGAGTGGTATGCACTGGCATAATACTCGCATCTTCATGCAGCTCATAAGCGCCGCTTCCAAGGCGAAAAGTAAAACTGGCAGGACGCTGTTTCTCATTTTCCCATAAGGTATGTTTTGTATAGTCTAAATGCTGTGCGTCTTCCTCCTTAAAAGCCGATACCATATCATCCGTTTGGCCTTTTTCTTCCAATTCCATCTGCTGTGGTGCCTGTTCTGAAAAAGCATCCGCAGAGGAATCTTTTTCCTGATAGGAAAACGGGCTTTCTGTCTCTTTTCGCCCTTTTTGCTGCAAAGCTACTGATTGCTGTACTGCCTCTGTGATACTATTACTGATGGCCAAAGGATCTGCAAAACGCACCTCTACCTTTTGTGGATGTACATTGACGTCCACATTGGCATACGGCATTTCCAAATTTAGAACAAAAAACGGAAACCGGCCAATCATCAACGTTTGTCCATATCCCTTTTGTACGGCTTCCGACAATAGCTTGCTTTGAATGACTCGCCCGTTGACGATCAGCGTTTGCCCCGCATGCGTCTGGCGGGAAAGCTCCTGCGCCCCAATATAGCCTTTTATTTTTAGCGCGTCGCGCTGATAGGAAACAGGCAGAATCTGATGCACCACCTGCTTACCATATACCGAAACAATCGCATCCTTTAGCCCACTACCCGGACTGTGATATACCGTTTTGTGGTTATTTACCAGACGAATGGATATTTCTGGATGGGAAAGAATGGCACGAAGTACCACATCCGATACCTTGGCAGCCTCCACAGCGGGCGATTTTACAAACTTCAGTCTGGCTGGTGTATTGAAAAACAAATCCTTTACCGTTATACTCGTTCCCTCAGGACATCCCACCGGCCCCTGGTCTATAATCTTTCCACCTTCCAGGGAAATAGAAGAGCCAAGATCGCATCCTTTTTGCCGGGAGGATAAAGCAACTCTGGATACAGCGGCAATGCTGGAAAGCGCTTCACCTCGGAATCCCATAGTTTCAATGGCCATCAGGGAGTCTCCGCTTCGTATCTTCCCTGTGGCATGGCGCATAAAGGCTAGGGGAAGGTCGTCTGGATGTATCCCAGAACCGTTGTCTGCGATACGGATCAGCGAAAGGCCGCCGCTGGCAATCTCTATGGATATAGAGGTAGCCCCTGCATCCAAAGCATTTTCCATAAGCTCTTTTACCACGGAGGAGGGCCGCTCTACGACTTCCCCTGCCGCGATACGGTTGCTTGTGGATTCATCTAATAATTGTATCCGCATTATTTTACTCCATTTGCTTTCAACGTAAGCTCATGCAACATCGCAAACGCCTCCATAGGCGTGACTTGCGTCATATCCATGCTGCATAGCTGTTTTATGATTTCCTTTGAATTGTCTTTTCCTGCGTCAAATTTCATTTGGCCTTCCACATCATCGGTTTCCTCTGTATGTAGATGAGGATTCAGGCTGACATCCTGAAGATTATTCAAAACTTCTCTTGCACGTTTTACGACCTGTTTCGGCACACCGGCAAGCTTAGCTACCTCTATACCAAAGCTCTTATCTGTCGCTCCTGGAGAGATTCTATGAAGAAATACGATATCATCCCCGATTTCTCTTGCCAAAACACAATAGTTTTTTACGCCAGGCATTGTGCCTTCCAGCCCTGCCAGCTCATGATAATGCGTAGCAAATAGGGTTTTTGCACCTACATTTTGCGGGCTGCATAGGTACTCCGATACCGCCCAGGCAATGGACAGCCCATCAAATGTACTGGTACCCCGCCCAATTTCATCCAACAGAACCAGGCTGTTTTTTGTCGCATGGTTTAGGATATTGGCCGTTTCTGTCATCTCTACCATGAACGTACTGCGGCCGGAAGCCAGATCATCTGAAGCACCCACCCGAGTAAAGATCTGATCTACCAAACAAATATCTGCAGAATCCGCCGGCACAAATGAACCAATATGGGCCATTAGCACAATCACTGCCACCTGCCTCATATACGTGCTTTTTCCAGACATATTTGGGCCTGTAATAATCAAGAGCCTGTCGGTTTCTTGATCCATCTTTACGTTGTTTGGCACAAAGCCGGAAACTGTCTTTTCCACTACAGGATGCCGTCCCTCGGTTATATGAATGCTGCCTTCTTGGTTGATTTTCGGTCTTACATATTTGTTTTCATAGGCAGCGAACGCCAACGCCTGAAGCACATCCAGCTCTGCTAAGGCCTTGGAGGTTGTCTGCAAGGTGCGGATATGTGTTGTGATCTCCTCCCTAAGCGCAACAAAAAGCGCATATTCCAGCCGAATACACTTTTCCTGCGCGCCAAGCAGCGTCTCCTCCATTTTTTTTAACTCTTCTGTGATATACCGCTCTGCATTGACAAGCGTCTGCTTGCGCACATACCGATACGGCACCTGAGCAATCTGCCCTTTGCTCACCTCAATATAATAGCCAAAGACCTTGTTATAGCCTATTTTCAATGTTTTAATACCGGTTTCTTCTTTTTCACGCGCTTCCAACTCTGCCAGCCATTGCTTGCCATCCGTTGCAGCGCTTTTTAGCGTATCCACCTCTTGATTATAACCCGGCTTAATGATCCCACCGTCCCGGACGGAAATGGGCGGATCATCAATCAATGCGTTGTCTATTAAGGAAACCAGGTCCTCCAAAGGATCCAGCCTATTTAAAATCGCATCGATCTCCGGGCAGCCCGCTTTGGCCAAGATGCTTTTGATTTCAGGTACGGCCGACAGCGACTGGCAAATGGCCTTGGCATCCCTTGCATTCAGCGTCTGATACGAGATCTTGCTGCAAAGGCGTTCCAAATCGTATACCTTGTCCAAACAATCCCGAATCTGTTCACGCAAACCAAAGTGCTCAAAAAAACATGCCACGGCATTCTGCCTGTGTTCAATGGCTTGGGCATTTTGCAAAGGCTGCTCGATCCAACGCTTGAGCAGCCGGCTGCCTTGCGCGGTTCGCGTTTTATCCAAAACCCCAAACAGCGTCCCTTTTTTCCCGCTTCCCATCATAGGCTGCGTAAGCTCCAAATTACGTTTGGTGCTTTTGTCCAGCATCATGATGTTGGCGTCATCGGCCTTTTGAAGGCGGTTGATATGCAGCAAAGACACCTTCTGCGTTTGAATTAAATAGGTGCTAAGAGCTCCCGCTGCCTGTACACCTACGGGTAGCTTTTCCAACCCCAACTCTTTGATGCTGGGCTGATGAAACTGTTTTAAGAGAGACTCCTCAGCATTTTGCTTGGAAAAATTCCATGCACCTTGGGTCGTTACCATTGCTTTGATTTGTGATAACGTAGGCAACGCCGCCAAATAGGTTGCATCGTCTGTGATGATTTCAGCAGGGTCTAGCTGCCCTACGACCTGCTCTAATGCCTGCGCGATTCCATCCGCTTTGATTTGATCCACAACAAACTCGCCGGTAGAGACATCGCACCAAGCACAGCCCAAGATAGGCTTTTTCCAAAATACAGATAGGATATACCGGCAGCTCTCTCGCTCCAGCATATTTTCCTCAATGACGGTACCGGGCGTGATGACGCGCACTATCTCCCTTTCCACCAAGCCCTTAGAGGTGGCTGGATCTGTCATTTGTTCACAAATGGCAACCTTATGACCATTTTCCACCAGCTTTTTTATATAGTTGTTTACGCTGTGGTAGGGCACGCCGCACATGGGGGCCCGCTCTTCCAGGCCGCAATCCCGTCCTGTTAAAACTAGTTCCAACTCTTTGCTGGCCGTTTGGGCATCTTCGAAGAACATTTCATAAAAATCCCCCAAACGAAACATCAGTATACAGTCTTTATAGGACTCCTTCAGCAGCAAATACTGCTGCATCATGGGTGAAAGCTTTGCCATGAAATCCTCCTAACACCGTTCCCCGAACAGGGTATTTGCCTTTGCCTGGGTAATTCTGACCTTCACAAAATCTCCCGGCATTGCCGGCTTTGTCCCTTGGTTGAAGTTCACAGTCCTACCGCGATCAATCTTTCCTGTTGCCTGGTGGATATCCTTTTTGCTGTGCCCCTCTACCAAGACTTGTTGCTCTGTACCGACCAACGCCTGATAGATTTTTTGAGAATCATTTTTTTGCTGTTCGATCAGTTCAGACAATCGACGCTGCTTTACCTCCTGCGGTATAGCATCCTCCATGCTGGCTGCCGGGGTCCCTTTTCGCGGAGAATAGGCAAAGGTAAATGCCGCATCAAAGCGCACCTGCGCCATCAGTGCAAGTGTATCGCGATGATCCTGTTCCGTTTCCCCCGGAAAACCGGCGATCAGATCTGTTGTAATGCCTATATCCGGCATCGCTGCTCTCAGCTTGTTCACCAACATCAAATAATGCTCCCGCGTATATTTTCGATTCATCGCTTTGAGTATTGCATTGCTGCCGCTTTGCACCGGCAAATGGATCTGTTTGCATACATGCTTGCATTCTGCCATCGCCAAAATCATTTCCTCGCTTAGATCTTTGGGATGGCTGGTCATAAATCGAATGCGGTCTATCCCCATGGCATCCAGTTCGCGCAGCAGATGAGCAAAATCCTGCCCATTGTTCCAATCGTTGCCATAGCTGTTTACGTTTTGCCCCAGCAGCATAATTTCCTTATATCCCTGTGCTTTAAGCTGCGCCGCCTCCTGCAAAATCAGCGATAGAGGACGCGACTTTTCCCGTCCTCTAACATAAGGCACGATACAATAGGTGCAAAAATTATTACAACCGTGAATGATATTGATATAGGCCAGCGGCGGTTCATTGTGGTGCGCCGGTAGATCAAATTCCTGGCCGGCATCGCCAATTACTGCTTTTCTGGATTTTATACCGCGGGCCGCATTATGCAGCGCCTCCGGCAAATCGTGCAGAGAATTGGTTCCCAATGCAAAATCCACAAAAGGAAATCTTTTTCTGAGCTCCTTTACGCTGCCTTCCTCTGCCATCATACAGCCGAAAACGCCAACGATTGCATTCGGATTTTTCTCTTTTATCTTCTTTGTTGCACCAATGGCTGTCCAGGCTTTTTGCTCTGCCAATTCACGAATACAGCAGGTGTTGAACAAAATAACATCCGCTTGCTCTGCAGATAGGGCTTGCACATATCCTTCCTGCTCCAAAATACCCTGTGCTGTCTGGCTTTCCCTTACATTCATTTGGCAGCCAAACGTATATATGGTATACGTCCCTTTTGTTAGACGGTGATTATTTTCAGGCACAGCCAATCCTCCTGTCGAATTATGTCTATTTAACAATTTATTATACCAGAAAAGGCAGAATTTCTAAACAGGAAGCAGTCAAGATAATTTTGCGGGATGAAATGAAAAAAATTTTGATTTCAGGCTTGACACGAAGTGTTTTATGCTGTATATTATCACTTGTCGCGCGGGGTGCGGCTCCACGACGGGGCGTGGCGCAGTTTGGTAGCGCGCCTGCTTTGGGAGCAGGAGGCCGCGGGTTCGAATCCCTCCGCCCCGACCAACACAAAGTAATGGCCCCTTGGTCAAGCGGTTAAGACACCGCCCTTTCACGGCGGTAACAGGAGTTCGAGTCTCCTAGGGGTCACCATTTCGCCCTTGGGCCCTTAGCTCAGTTGGTCAGAGCGGTCGGCTCATAACCGATTGGTCCGGGGTTCAAGTCCCTGAGGGCCCACCATTCTATGGCCCGGTAGTTCAGATGGTTAGAATGCCAGCCTGTCACGCTGGAGGTCGTGGGTTCGAAACCCATCCGGGTCGCCACTTCTTCCCCACTTTGCTGGTGTAGCTCAATTGGCAGAGCATCTGATTTGTAATCAGAAGGTTGCGGGTTCAAGTCCCATCACCAGCTCCACCAGTTATTACATTGCTTATATGGATGGGTTCCCGAGTGGCCAAAGGGAGCAGACTGTAAATCTGCCGTCTCAGACTTCGGTGGTTCGAATCCACCCCCATCCACCAACAATTTTATATTTGCGAGAATGGCGGAATTGGCAGACGCGCTAGCTTCAGGTGCTAGTGTTCGCAAGGACGTGCAGGTTCAAGTCCTGTTTCTCGCACCACGTCGGAGCAAAGTACGATTTGCTCCGATTTTCTTTTTCAAAGAAAATCATCCGCCCGCTCCCTTGCTCCTCCTTTTCCGCAAAAAGTCACGTTCGCATCGGCTAACGGCTTGTAAATGCGCCGTTTTCACGCCAATTGGCTCTCTACCAACTTTTTGCGGGTGCGCCTGTCGGCGCCAATCTTTTTTGTCACACCTTTTCAATTCGAGTGTTCATAAGAACACTCGGATTTTTTCTTTGTCAAAGTGTCGTTATGAACACCCGTACCAATCGGAGTAAGTTTTCTTGCTCCGATTTTTCTTTTATTTTAAGAATAGAAGACAGAAAAAAGCCCCGCAGCTCTGTTTTCTCTGCGAGGCTCTCTCAAGGGGGTTATTGTGAGGTCAATCCTATCATGCCCCCTATTCCTGCTTTTATACACAAAAGAAAAATTTTTTATTCGCTTATCAAGTATACGCCCTCTTCTTGATCGGATTCCAAAAGCCGAACATTCACCTTCTGCTGATATTCAGACGGCACATTCTTTCCAACATAGTCGGCACGAATGGGCAGTTCTCGATGGCCGCGATCAATAAGCACAGCAAGCTGGATTGATTTTGGGCGGTCTATATCCATAATCGCATCCATGGCGGCTCGTGCTGTCCGGCCAGTGAACAAAACATCATCCACAATGATCACTGTCCGTCCGCGCAGCGGAAAGAGTATATTGGTATCCTGTACAATTGGGCCGTCTGCAACGGGCGTAAAATCATCTCTATAACGTGTAATATCTAGGCTGCCCCAATCTACCCATCGGCCGCTAAATTGCGCGATACGCTCTGCTAAGCGTTTAGAAAGCGGAACACCGCGGGTATGTATGCCTACCAACGCTACATTGGATAAATCCTTGTTCTTTTCGATCATCTCATGGGCCATGCGTGCCAAGGCACGGTCGACCTGTGCAGCATCCATGATCTTTACCTGATTTCCCATCAACGGACACCTTCCCTTTTCTCAAAAGAAATTATTTCTTCGGGGGAATAACTATATCATGGCCAAATAATTTTGTATAGTGTTTCTGTGTTAATTTCCCTACTTTTGAGTTGTTTTGAAAAATATTCATCCAAAGGCGCATAAAAACATAAGCGCTTTGCTGTTCTTGGATGCATAAAAGCAATGCGGGCCGCATGAAGCAGCTGCCCCTTCTCGTGTTTTGTAGATTTAGGGCCATAGACAGGGTCGTTGAGAACAGGATGGCCAATGTATGCCATATGAACGCGAATTTGATGCGTCCTGCCGGTCTCTAGGCGACAACTTACCAACGTTGCATTGCCAAAACGATAAATCACCCGAAAATGCGTTCTAGCCTCACGTCCGCCATCTACCACAGCCATCTTCTTTCTCTGTGTTTTATGGCGTCCAATCGGCGCATCTATCGTTCCTTGCTCCTCCTTAATATTTCCGAGCACCAGCGCTATATACTCCCTGCAAGCCGTTTTTTCAGCAATTTGCTGGGATAATCCCTGATGAGCCAAATCATTTTTAGCAATCAATAAGGCGCCAGAAGTGTCCTTATCCAGCCGATGTACAATACCCGGACGCAGCGCGCCATTGATACCAGAAAGATGATCAAGCTGATACAGGAGCGCATTGACCAGCGTACCGCTCTCTACACCGGCTCCAGGATGTACAACCATTCCCCTTGGCTTATTGACAACCGCAATATCCTCATCCTGATATAAGATTTCAATAGGAATATTTTCGGGCGCCAAAGACAGATGAGATGGTTCAGGAACCTCCCAAACAAGCTGTTGGCCCTCCTTTACCTTTGTCTTGTTTTTAGAAGGGCAACCATCCAACAAAACATGTCCCTCTTCGATTAAATGGCTGCATCTTGAACGGGTAAGCCCGCTTACCTGTGATAAGCAAGCATCCAGCCGGGTTCCCTCCAGCCTCTTATCGATGACTACGCGATTCGTATTCATGGCATGTCCTTTTCCCTCTTATTGAAAAACAGCAGAACGATGATAAACAAAATAGCGCCGCAAGTAACAAAAATATCGGCAATATTGAAAACCGCGAAATTGATAAAGGTAGGACGCAAAAAATCAACCACATATCCGTACAACAGACGGTCTATCAGGTTTCCAATCGCGCCTGCAATGATGCTGGAAACCGCGATACGCATCCAAATTCCATCCGTATTTCTGTATTTCAAAAGATATCCAATTAGAAAAGCAACAATTAGCAGTGTAAGAATAATAAAAATCCAAGTTTTTCCCCAAAGCATAGAAAATGCGGCTCCTCTATTTTCTACATAATGGAATTCCATAATGCCTGGAATAAAATCCATGCTTCCCACTGCTTTCAGGGGGCCGGCCGCCCATAGCTTGGTTAACCGATCCAGTAAGATGCCAACTATGATGATGATGGATTCTAACATAAAAAACCTCCCATGGAGTATAACAATTATTATATCATGGAAGGATGCATCCGTCATTTTATTTTGCTGTTGCATTAACAATCTCTATAATTTTTGCTATAAAATCTCCAATGACAGGGATATTGTGCGCTGCCAACGAAGTAAGTATCGCCATGACAATGGCACCCAAAATTGTAAAGCCTACCGCGCCGCCAAGCCCTTTGATCACGCCCTGCCCAAACTGCCTGCCAATGCGACGCCATCTATGCTGGGAATCTACCAGTGTAGGGTCTAGCTCATATAAAACGATTTGTATCTTTCGCAGCGTTTTTTGCAGCTCTCTATACATCTTTTTCTGTTCAGGATCCATGCGCATCACCCTACCAGGTATCCTATGCATATGAACAGAAAATATACAAAAAAGGAGCTGTACAAGCCAGCTCCTTTTATTTGTTAGAAGTTATTGTCATACCCATCATCGGCATCCACTGGGCCGTAAAATACCGCCTGATTCTCTTCCTCAGGGTCCTCCTGATGAGCCTGCTCAGCCTGCTCTTGCATCTGTTTGCTGCGCTCTACACCATTTACATACTCTGCAACATAATCCTTCTTTTCTTGCTTTTTCAGATCATCCACCAAGCTATCTACGACCTCGCTAGCAGACAAACCTTCTAAACTCTCCTGCTGGCTGTCCTCCTCAGCGGACTCTTCCTCATCAAAGGTAGGCAAGATTGCCTGAATGGGCTCTGGATCGTTGATCTTATCCGCAAACTCAATGAGCTCGGAAGCATAATCCTTCACGCCAGTTTTAAACTCAGCAAGGAGCTCATGTAGCTCCAGAATAGCTTCCTGCTTTTCTTTCAGTTCTTTTCTTGCGTCGCGTACAATACGATCCGCCTCTGCGCTGGCAGTATTAAGAATCTGATCGTATTCTTTTTGTGCACGATCCGCCATCGCATCAGCCTGCGCACGTGTTTTCGCATACATCTCTTCGGCGTCCTTCTTTGCCTTTTCTTCAATCTCTTCCGCCGCTTTGTGTACGGTAACCATGGTGTGCATCATGGAATTTTCCATGCCACGGTACGATTCGATCTGCTTATTCAAAGCTTCGATCCTTGTTTTTAATTCCTGATTCTCCCTGGTAAGTGTATCATAATCTACAATCACTTCATCCAAGAAGATATCGACTTCGTCGATGTTATATCCCTTTTTATCCCGGGAAAAACTTTTTTCATGAATTTGCTGTGCAGTTAACACGTCGCATCCCTCCTAAGATGAAGACTTAATAATCTCTACGCTGATTGTCTAACGTATAAAAGCTTTTTCCTTTCAAATCATCCGGAATATTGCCGGAAATATCTACATTGGCCGGAACCAAAACAAAGACAGCGCTATTGATCTTTTGAATATCGCCATTGATTGCATAAATCGCACCGGAGATAAAATCCAGAGTGCGCTGTGCTTCCTGCTTATCCACCGCTTCCAGATTGACTATCACAGGCTTATTGCGCTTCAGGTTGTCTACGATGTTTTGTGTGTCATCATAGCTCATCGGCTGATAGACAATCATTTTGATCTTCGGATTGAAACCTACTACTTTGCTGCTCTGATCCACTTCGCGATCCCTTTCCCTCGTGCTGCGCAGCGTGGTTGCCGTGCTACGCCTACTGGATTTATTGCTGCCTAGCAGCCCATTTCTGCCAAGGCCTGCATATTCTGTATCCTCTTCTTCCACTTCATCCTCGTATCCGTAGTCAAAATCGTCACGGTTGTTTTTGCGGCTATTTTTTTCCGCGCGTTTACTCGCTCTACTTTTTCTACTAGATTTCTTAACAGGCTCTTCGTATTCTTCCTCCTGATAATCATCAAAATCATCTTGATACTCATCTTCGTAATCATCAAAACCTTCGTAGTTATCCTCTTCATCAATGGCAGATTCTTCCAGTCCGATCAGATCTAGGACCTTTCCGAATATTTTCTTTTGTGCCATTGCGCACCTCCAAATAGTTATTTGTTTAGAAATAGCGCGGAACCTACGCGCACCAAAGTAGCGCCATGTTTTATGGCCAGCGGAAAATCATGACTCATCCCCATCGACAACACCTTCATTTCAGCATTGTCAGGGATACGGTGGGAAAGCCCATCGAAAAGGTCTTTCATTTTGGCAAAGCAGGCTTCCGTTTCCCTTTCAGAGCACCCCAAGGGGGCCACACACATCAGTCCGTGAATGTAGAGCCTATCAAACTGTGCACACTGATCCAAAAACGAAGGGATATCCTTCGGCAGCACGCCCCCTCTTGATTCTCTATCATCCATCAACACTTCTACCAAGGCATGCACGGTAGTTTGTTTTGCCAAGGCTCTTTTCTGCAGCTCCTTTGCAAGAGAGAGCCTGTCCAACGAATGAATCAATTCCACATTATCAATAATGTATTTTACCTTATTCGTCTGTAATTGTCCAATAAAATGCCAAGAAATGTCATCCGGAAGCAAATCTTTTTTTGCAAGCAGACCTTCTGAACGATTTTCACCAAAACAGGTAAGCCCTTGCTCATAGGCTTGGCGCACCTGCTCTACATCCGCATACTTGCTCGCGCCTAGCAAAATTATAGAGCTGGGATCACGTCCAGCTTTTACTGCTGCGCTCTGAATCTGGTCACGGATCGCCTGTACATTCATCAATATTCTCTACCTTCTATCGCAATAGCACCTTTTGGTTTGCAGACAAAGTTGTGTCAGGATCTAAAGACTGAATAATGCAGTTCTCCCCATCGGAAATCAAAATATCCACGGGAATTAGGCTTGCCACATCACCCTGCACCAGTTTGATCAGCTTTTGATCTCCCTGTGTAAAGATAGCCTCCTCTGGCACCATCATTCCAGTAAAATCCAAATGCATCTTTGCATCTGCAGTGCGCACGCTTAGCATCGGGCCAATATCCTCTGTCATTTCCAATACATACAGCGTGCCCCCGCCGTCTACACTGCGTACAGAGGTGGCTTTGGCAGAATAGGGCCGGTCAAAATAACCTTCAAAGGTCATATTGGCCGTGCCTCCCTCCCGCAGTTCAGGAATTTCCTCGTTTTTATCCAAAAGAATCAGGCAGTACCACTGATAATTATTGACAAGCCGATATAACGGTCTGGTGGTGCTGTCATCAGAAGTTTTGCTGCTGACAACGCCTTTTTTAGCAGCCAAAATATCCGCTCGCGTCAAGGTATCTAAATTGTATGGCGTGAGCTGTGTTTCCCACCCGTCCATATAAAAGCTGACAATACCGTCGTCCTCTGCCTGCACATCCTGACGCCAATTTGCAAGCTTATTCAACTGGTCTTGTTCTGTGGCGTACAAACCGTTCAGCTTATCGTCCGCTTGCACATTGGCTTTTAAAAACTGCTGCTTTTTTTCCATATTTTCACGCAGTTTTCGTTCCAATACAACCAAATCGTTGCTGCTTTTCCCCTGTACCACATCCACAATCTCCTGGATTGTATTTGTGATCTTTCCATTGTGTGTGTTTAAATCTTTATTGATTACTTCACGCCAAATGGTATTTTCCTGATAATCCTGGATCTGCTGCTGCGTCGTCACATAATCGGTCATCAGTTTTTCGTTATAGCCCCATTTGTATACCTGGGCAATCGTTGCGCCCTTTGTAACGGTCTGCCCCTCTGAAGCAAAGAAGGTGGCCGTGGAATAGTTGTCGGAATTGTAGACCTTTTCATCCCGAACAATCAGCGTTTCAACATCCCGGTCTACAAAAAGATTCCCTTCTGTTATGAGGGCCTCCTTAGGGCCTTGCAGTATTAGAAATACGGTCAATAAAATCACGCATGCCAACACAGCCACCGTTATAAAAAAACGCTTGGTAGGTCTCCTGCGGTTTTTTCGAGCCATATATACATTCCTACTTTCTTACATTCGTACAAGTTGGTTTCGGTTATTATAACATATTTCAGCAAGAACACGCAAAATCATTCAAAAAATAAAGAATGGGAGAAATAAATTCTCCCATTCCAGCTTTTTTCCTACTCTTCAGTAGCGGAGGCTGCTTTGGGCCGTGGAATTTTCAAAACCTTTTCTCCAAAGGCAAAAGATAGGCCGAATAGTACAACGCCAACCAATGTGACAATGGATGTTAAGGTATAATATCCGGTAACACCAGTGATTTCGATGAGGATCCCTCCCAATAGGCTTGCACAGATCGCACCCATCGACATGGACATACCCAAAAATGTTTGCGCAGAGGCAGAAAGCTCCGGCGGCGCTAAGCGGTATGCATACTGCACGGATGTGAATAGATACAGCCCGTTTGCCAATCCACTTAACATCTGGATACACAGAATCAGCGCCGGCCCCATACAAGAGACAAGCGGAGAAAGCAGCGGAGAGGATAGTTGCGTATACAGGAAATGCTCCAGTGCATAAATGCATCCTACTGCAGCAATCATGGGGGGTAGCTTAAACTTCCGTACCAAAAGACCACCAGCCAAAAGGAACGGCACTTCCATCAACGCTTTGATTCCCGTTACAGCGCCGGCCAAATCGGCTTCCATTCCCACAGAACGGAAAACATACGGCAAAAACAGCCCAGAGGAGTTTGACATCATTTGAATCAGAAAATTAAAAATTAAAAGTACGACAAAATAATAGTTTTTAAACAGCAGGGCAGGATTGATTTTGGGACGTTGCTGTTTTTCTCCCTCCTTCGGCTCTTGTTGAAGGGGAATCCTATGATTTAGGCGTACGCTGTAAATGCAGACACCCATACTGATAAATCCGCTCAGCATAAAGACAACGGGAATCCCTGCTTTTTCCGCTACAAATGATAACAGCACACACGAGATCGCCCAACCGATTGACCCCCATAAACGCATAACGCCAAACGGCACACGCTTGGCGCGCGCCACCGCCAACATGGACCAAGCGTCCATCAAGTTTTGCGCCGGTGTTCGTACAAAGTTTGTCAAAGGCAGCGCGATGGCCAAAAATGAAAACCCTGCAATCTTTATAATGCCAAATATCGGCATGAACGCAACCAAAAAAGCGTAAATCGCAAACACAATGATATATGCCTTGGCTACGGAATGCATTCGATCCGCCACATACCCCCATAAAGGCGGTGCTATGATCCCTATGGCGGAATAAATGGCCATGATGATCCCTACCTCAGCGGTTGAAAAGTTCTGGCTATCCAGCAAAAGAACATTATAGGCCGAAGAAGCCATCCCCATCCAAAACAGGCCGATAACAGTAGAAAAGCCGATTTGTATCCGTTTCCGAAGCCGTATCTCTTCGGCTAAGGTCGGTTGTTGCTCCATAGAAAATGCCCCCCCAATATAACCGCAGCCCCTACTCCGCGGCAAAGTACAAACAAAAAGAACCTTTGAAACAACCATATGCGAATGTTTTATCTTTTAGATGAGATATATATAAGCCAATCTCTTGTTTTATTCCTGCTCCATCCGTGCTCTTTTACGCGGGGATAGAGCCGCTGCCGGGCGAGGGATCTTCAATACCTTTTCCCCAAAGGGGAAAGAGAGCACGAAAAGGACAAACCCTGCCAAAACAACAAAGGAGTTAAACCGATAAAAGCCACCGGCGCCAATTACGCTGATCAGCCACCCTCCCATCAGGTTGCTCAGTACCGTTCCGACCGCATTGGACATCCACATGAAAGATTGAGCGGAAGCCGTTAAGGATTTTGGCGCCAGCTTGTAAGCATAGTCCACCGAGCAGGATACATACAGGCCATAGGCTAACCCTTGGATCAGCTGAACACCAATAATCATCGTAGCACTTGATGCCAGAGAATACAGCGACTGCTCCACAAAGTACATCAGCCCTACCGTTGCGATCATGGAAGGCATGCTAAACCTGCGGGCCAAATAGACGCCAGCAAACATCAACGGTACTTCCATCAATGCCTTTACCCCTACCGATGCTGCGCCTAGGTTTGGATCGGCCCCGATTTCGGTAAACATATACGGAATAAAGTTGAAGGAAGCGTTGGAGGAGATCGTCAAGATTAAATTAAATATTAAAATCCAAACGAAATAATAATTTTTGAACAATACAAATGGATTGATGTGATCTACCGGCTCTGCATTTTCCTCTTCAGGCTGGCGCAGCGGCAGTTTTTTGACCAACACGGAATACCAGAACGCCACGGATATACAGATGAGCCCACATAAATAGAAGGGGACAACAACACTTGTCCAGTCCGCAATCTTTGTCATAATTAGACAAGCCACGGCCCAGCCGATAGAACCCCAAAGGCGCACCGAGCCATAAGCAACCCTGCCGTCTGTGGTATTGACCGCTTGAATCATCCAGGCATCCACCAAGGACATTGAAGGCTGCCGCACGAAGTTGGATAGCGGCATAGAGATAGCCAGCAGCGAAAGCCCTCCAATTTTTATGCTGCCGCTGATCGGCAAAAAGGCAACGATGACACCCTGTATACACAACACGATGATAAATGCTTTGGGAATCGAGCGTATCCGATCCGCTAAATATCCCCAAAAAGGCGGCGCTATGATCCCTATAATAGAAAAAACAGCCAAAATAACGCCGACCTGTGTACTGCTAAATCCTTGTTCTTGCAATAGTAACGTATTGAATGCGGTGGCAGTATAAGCCGTTTCAAATAAAATGGTAACCCAGGAAAATGCAACTCTGATTTTCCTGTCATAGCGCTGATCTTCCGTTAGTTCCCTCTTTCCCATAAAACTACCCCCTAAAATTTATATACAGAAGACCGAATACCAGATCTTCTGAGCATTTATATAATACTATATAATATTATACGAATCAATATTATATAGTGCTTCGTCTTTCTTTGTTTTTGGTTCTAGAAATTAACGCAAAACGGATAACGCCAAAGAAGGATCGTTTGTAATGATCGCGTGGACGCCAAGCTTTTGCAAAGATTGCATCATTTCAGCGTCATCCACCGTCCATGGATTTACATCGATATGTTCTGCCAAGCAACCCTCCATAACTCCCGGCGCAAAACAGGTCGGGAAAAAGGGATGGATCGCCTCTGCCTGTACATGCTTTGCATAAAGAGCGGGATCCACCATCGCTTCAGAGTACAACAATCCGATTTTTGTATGTGAATCAATCTGTTTTAAGGTAGTGAGTGAAAAATGATTAAAAGAAGAATATAGAACACGGTCTTGCATGCCAAAGTCACGAACAAGATCCCAAACGGCCTTTTCTATGCCCTCGTACAACACAATACCGGATTTAATTTCAATATTGATCATAGCCTGCGTAGGCTTTACCAGTTCCAGTACTTCAGCCAAGAGCGGAATCTTTGCCATTTGTACCGATTCCGGTTTTGTTTTATGAAAATTATAGCTGCGCAACTGGGCCAATGTTTGGTCAACGACGCGGCCACAGCCATTTGAGACTCTCTCGATGCTCTCATCATGGGTAACCACAATCTGTTGATCGCTGGTAAAATGCACATCAAGCTCCAAGCCGTCTGCCCCTAGCGCCAGCGCCGACGCAAACGCCTCCATCGTGTTTTCCGGAAATTGAAAACTATTGCCTCTATGAGCCCAAATTTCTACTGCCATAACTACGCCGCCTTTATAGAAAGTGATAAAGTCCTCTTTTATACGGACTGCAATGCAATCAATAATACGATGCCTTCATGCACTTGAATAGAAACCTGCTCTCCCAAAGCTTGGTTACTGATGCCCAATGTCTTCCCCAGGGGCAAAGGCTGATGATATAAAGGATATTTTGCTTCTTCAATCGTTATACAACAATTTTGTGCAAACGGCAAGAGAGAAAATGTTTGCTGTGGAAATGTTTTCAACGAATATTCGCCGTTGATCATACAGGCAAACATATCTTTGCTATATAGCGTATGCGGAATGCCCCGTTTACAAAGGCCGTACAAAATTTGTAGCTGCCCTAAGGAATGATCCATCCTTTTCCCCAGCCCTCCGCAGAAGGTAATATGCGTACACCCGCGATCCAAGGCATGCGAAACGGCGTATTCCGTATCCGTCCAGTCCTTTTCAACGGAAAGCTGGATGATTTCCAGCCCCTCGTATGTATTTTGGTAACCCTCTAAAAGATCCGGCCGGATAGAATCCATATCTCCTACCAGAGTTTGAAAAGGAAGGCCGTAACGATAGGCCTCTTCTGCAGCCCCATCACAGCAGATGGACAAATCCGCTCTTTCAGACAACATCTTTGCCGTAGCAAGATCCGGCCAATCTCCGCCGGTATAGATCAGCCCGTTCATCCCCGCCTCAACGCGTTGATGGCCAACGCCCTGCTCTTTGCATTGAATACGGCACTACCCGCAATGATGACATCCGCCCCATCTCGTATAACACTTTTTACATTATCCAAGTTGATGCCGCCGTCTACCCCGATATGCAGAGAAGGATTAACCTGCATTTGCCGGATCGCGCGTACCTTTTTGGCAACATCCGGCATAAATCTTTGCCCTCCAAAGCCAGGCTCTACCGTCATGACCAGCACCATTTCTACTTGTGTAAGCATATTCATCAAAATCAATTCCGGGGTTCCGGGCGAAATTGCAACGCCCGCTTTCAGCCCAAGACGATGGATCAAATCTACGCTCTTCTGTACATCCTGCTCTGCCTCCATATGCACGGTTATGATATCCGCGCCAGCCTTGGCAAAGGCCGGAATAAACCGAATGGCATCTTCCACCATCAGATGTACATCCAGTGGCAAATCAGTATGCGGGCGAAAAGCTGCTACCACATCAGGACCAAATGAGATATTCGGCACAAAATGCCCATCCATGATATCTACGTGGATCCAATCCGCACCAGCCTGCTCTAGAGAGGCTACTTCCATGCCCAGGCAGGAAAAATCTGCGGATAGGATGGACGGACTCACCAAAATTCTATTCATATCGTTTCCTCCATTTTTCTTGTACTTGCTGCAATATTTGTAGATACCGGTGGTATCTGTCCGTGTCTATGCTGCCTTGTTCTACCGCTTGTTTGACCGCACAACCGGGCTCATTTTGATGCACGCACATATCAAATTTACATCGATTGGCATAATCATCATATTCCGGGTATAGGTCTCTAAGCATTTCAGGGGCCATGAGCGGCAGATCCATCAAGCTAAAACCTGGGGTATCCACGATCATACTGCCATGAGGACCGCAGAGCAGTTCTGCATGGCGCGTTGTATGCCTGCCACGGCTTGTTTTTTTGCTAAGCTCCCCTGTCTCGTAGGATGTGCCAGGCAAAAGCGCGTTTGTAATGCTGGTCTTTCCCACTCCGCTTTGCCCCGATAAGCAAATGATCTTTCGCGAAAATGCGTTTGTCAGCGCTTCTATTCCCTCTCCAGTATGGGTGGAAACCAAGAGCGGACTATACCGGCAATAGCTTTTGAGAAAACGCTCCTTTTGCTCCTCGGAAGCCAAGTCACATTTATTGAGAACAACGCGCACTGGAATGCTTTCCCTGCGGCAATTTGCCAACAGCTTATCCAAAAGCAAGAAATCACCGGCCGGTTTCTGCATGCAAATCACTGCCCAAACCTCGTCCACATTGGCTACAGCGGGCCGCAGCATTTGATTCTTTCTTTGCAAAATCTCCTCAAAGAAGCCTTCCGTCCCAGGCGGCGGCACATCAAAACGCACACGATCGCCCGGTAGAGGGCGCTCCTCTTTATGGCGGAATTTTCCTCTGGGCCTAAGTACGCACTGCTTATTTCCTTCGTATTGAACGGTATAATAACCGCCGATACCTTTTAAGATCGTTCCTATTTTCATCTATACTCCTGGCTGCGGTGTAGAAGGCGCAGTCGAAGTTGCAATGACCAAATTGACTTCCGACTCCTTAGCCACCAGCTCATCAGCCGCCGGTACCTGGCGTATGACAGTACCGTCCGCTTCGGTCGCGGAAAACTGATAATTGATTATACCCGGCGTAAGTCCGGCTTCGCTGAGCCTTCTAGTCGCTTCATCCAATGTCATTCCTTGCACAGAAGGAACGCTTATTTTTTCCGGCCCATCGCTTACATAGATCGTGACCAGCGTTTTGGGGTTGACCATCGTTTGCGGTGAAATGGACTGCCCATACACCACATCCTCCGGCACATCATCATTGATTTGGTAGCTAAAGGAAATGGATAATCCAAGATCACTGAGCGCGGATTGTGCTTCGGCGCTTGTTTTGCCCCGCAGATCAGGCATTGCAATCATATCATCATTGGAGGACTGCCAAATGGCCCGTCCAATCATAAACAGTGTAACCAAAACCACGATGCAGCCCAAGAGCACCCATAAGATCCTGTGGATATTTTTTTTGGTTTTTCGATTGCTTTCTATGCTTCTATCGTTCCGCCGTCTAGCTGGCGGCGCCTGGTAGGGCATCTCTTGGGTGTCGCGAGGGAGGTCTGCAAAAGTGCCGTCAGGATCGTTCATAGCGCGTACCAAATCCCTGGCAAAGTCACCCGGCGTCTGATAGCGCACATTCGGATCTTTGGCACATGCTTTCATGACGCAGGCGGACAGGCTATGGGATATTTCTGGGTTTTTGCTTTGCGGAGAAGGGACAGATTCCTGTATATGCTTGATTGCCACAGAAACCGTCGTATCCCCTTCAAACGGGAGGCGCCCTGTCAGCATTTCATACATTGTTATCCCCAGGGAATATACATCGGTTTTCTCATCCGTTTCCCCGCCGCTGGCCTGCTCCGGTGCAATATAATGCACAGACCCCAAAACATTGTCGCTTTCCATTGTCATGGTGGAGGATCCCACAAATTTGGCAATGCCAAAATCCGTGATCTTTACTTCTCCTTCCGGCGTAACGAGAATGTTATGCGGCTTCAAGTCTCTATGAATTACGCCGTTATCATGGGCGGTTTGGATCGCTTCGCAGAGATTGAGCATAATCTGAATGCACTGGCGCACGGGCAGCTTACCCCTCATCCGTAGGATATCCTTCAGCGTAGGCCCATCGATATACTCCATCACGATATAGGGGATGCCGTAATCATTGCCTACGGCATAAACCTCAACAATGTTATTATGGCGCACACGCTGCATAGCCTTTGCTTCACGATCAAACCGTGAAACAAATTCGGTATCTTTGGTATATTCTTCACGCAGCACTTTGATTGCCACCGTTTGCTTTGTTTGCAGATCGCGAGCCCGATAGATAAACGCCATCCCGCCCGACCCGATTTTCTCTTCCAAAAGATATCGGTTTGAAAGAAGCTGACTCATTTTGAATCCCCCTCTCTCCTGGCCAAGCATATCGTAATGTTGTCCTTGCCACCATGCTCCAGAGCCAAACCCAGTAGAGCGCTGCCCTGATCTTCCAACGAGTTTTTATGATTGAAAATATCCGCAATCTCCTCGTCGCTGACCATATTGGTAAGTCCATCGCTGCATAACAGCAGCGTATCGCCAAGCTTCCAGTCGGCTTCGAAAAAATCAACTTCCAAAAATTGCTCGATGCCCACAGCCCGCGTGATAACATGTCTATATGGATGGGTCAGCGCCGCTTTTTCCGTCAGCTGACCGCTTTGGATGAGCGTCTGCACAAAGGTATGATCTGTCGTAATCTGCACAAGCCCATCTTCATTGAATAGATAGGCCCGGCTGTCACCTACATGGGCAATACAAACCATATGCTTTTTACAAACTGCTGCTGTTAGGGTGGTTCCCATTCCATACATCTTTTCACTTTCTGTAGACAGCATATGGATCTTATCATTGGCCTCAAAAAACAGCCTTTGCATCGTTTCAAAGGGATGATCCAGCATCTGATTTTTGCCTTCCATGGTCTGCATAGAAGTAACCATGGTACGCACTGCTAGCTGGCTGGCGATCTCCCCTGCATTATGGCCTCCCAGGCCGTCCGCTACACAAAGAAAAAACTGCGGGTCTTTCGGACGGCTTTGCGACGGCGCATAATAGGAATCTTCGTTTCCTTTACGGACCAGGCCCACATGGCTCTGTGCGAAATATTCAATCATATGCCTGCTCCTCTCGTTGTCTTTGCAGCCGAAGCTGGCCGCATGCCCCTGCCACATCATCCCCTTGGCGCCTTCTCACAGTGGCAGAAACACCAAGATCCGTCAGCACTTTCAAAAATGCTTGCACCTTTGCTCTGGAAGGCGGCTGAAAAGCGCCAACGCCCTGGTTTAGCGGGATCAAATTGATATGCTTTCGGATGCCCTTTGTCAAATACGCCAATTCTTTTGCATGTGATAGGCCGTCGTTCACGCCGTTGATGAGCGTATATTCAAATGCCACCCGTCTCGAGGTCTTTTCTTCGTACCGCTTCATCGCCGCGATGGTCTCCTCGATGGAATACCGCTTGGAGATCGGCATGATACTACGCCGTATTTCATCGTTTGGCGCATGCAGACTTAAACATAGGGTAATGGGCAGCTGCTCCTCTGCCAACCTATCAATTTGGGGCACCAGCCCACAGGTAGAAAGCGAGACATGGCGAAGAGATAGACCCATCCCCCTATCATCCGATACGATTCGCAAAAAAGCAACGACGTTTTCATAGTTATCCAAAGGCTCTCCGCAGCCCATCAATACGACGTGGGTAAAGCTGTCCTCTCCCTCTTGTCGGCGAACGGCATAAAGCTGTCCACACAGCTCTCCAATGGTAAGGTTGCGCGCAAGTCCCAGCTGTGTACTAGCACAAAACGCACATCCCATCCGACAACCGGCCTGTGTGGAAATACAAAGCGTTCCACCGTGATGATTTTTCATCAACACGCCTTCCACTGCGTTCCCATCTTCACATCGAAACAAAAACTTTTTGGTACCGTCTGCGGATCTATGCGTCTGCTCAATTCGCATATCGCCAAGGCCCAGCGACGCCAGCTTTTGCCGCAAAGCTTTGGGAATGTTATGCATCTGCTCGACAGGCGCGCCCTTAGCACACCATGCAAAAATCTGTTTTGCCCGGAATGCAGGCTCGTTCCATGACAGCAACAGTGCTTGAATCTGTTCGTATGTATAATCGTATAACTTCAACTTATTTTCTCCATGGCACAAATGAAAAAGCCGTCTGTCTGGTGAATCTGCGGCCAAAGGCGAAGCATCCCCGATTTTTCATCTGAATGCCCGGGCATATTTTTCGGCAATGTAAGCGGCGTCAAATGAAATGCGGCATTGTTTGCCAAAAACCACCCAACAACGTCCTCGTTTTCCGTCTGTGTAAATGTGCAGGTACAGTATATCAATTTACCGCCAGGCTTCACGGACCGGCTAGCATTTTGCAAGATTTGCCTTTGCAGCTTTGCCAATGCGGCCGCATCCTCCTGCTTTTTATTCCATTTTACATCCGGCCTATGGCAGGCAGTGCCCAAGCCTGTACAAGGAGCATCCACCAAGACACAATCGGCTATCCCTTCAAATTCTTCAAACGGTTGCGTTGCATCATGCTGTGCCGCAATCACATTGGGCAGCCCCAGCCGCTCTGCCTGCGCCGAAATCAGCGCCACACGATGTGGATGTAGATCAAAAGCATACACCTTGGCTTCAGGGCATTGCTCTGCTATATTGCAGGATTTCCCGCCAGGCGCAGCGCAAACATCCAATATGATGCCTCCATTCAAAGCCGCCTGGTTTGCCGCAACCATGCTTGCTAAGCCCTGTAAGCTGATTTTCCCCTGCCGATAAGCCTCCATAGCCGGTATATTTTCGGCCCCTTCCAACGCATACGCTCTTGGGTCTGCCCACATGTTTTTAGCTGTAATTCCGCCAGCCTTAAAGATAGCCTCTATCTCTTCTCTCGTCGTTTTGGATGGATTGATGCGCACTGTTGTGGGCTGCGGCGCACGATACTTCAAAAATGCACATGCCTGCTCTGCCCCCAATAGGGAAAAAGCCTGCTCTACGGCAAATTTTGGCCAACTATACCGGACCGAATAAAAACCCATGGGATCGTTTTGCTCTTCCGGCCAGGGGATCTGGTCTTTTTGGCGGGCCAAATTTCGCAGAACAGCGTTGACAAACTTTCCTTGCGCGCCCTTGCCGAACGCTTTACAAAGTTCTACGCTCGCATGCACAGCCTGCGCTTCTGTATTATTGCCAAATAAAATCCTGGCTGCGCCCAACCGCAAAATGTTTTTGACGGTGCGCCCAGCCTTATTCAGCTTGGTCAATTGCATCAGAGCAAAATCGACGGCCTGACGATTTTCCACCGTTAGCTTAGAAAAAGCAACCGCAGTACCACGATCAGCCCCCGTTAGGTTTTTTCTATGCAATACTTCTGAAAGTGCCTGCCCCATATACGCTTGCTCGGTATCCATATACTCCAATATTTCTACCGCAGCACGCTCTCCAGCGCGAACACTCATTCTCCAAACCTCTTAGACGTATCCAGGTGGTGGCCACGGAGAAAATCTCTGGCATCCATTTTCTTTTTCCCCGGTGCCTGGATTTGTTTAAAACCTATGGCCCCTTCGCCGCAAGCGATCAACAGGCCGTTTTTTTCATCCGCTGTTAAAATTGTGCCGGGCACTCCACAACCCTCCGCCGTATAAGGCTCAGCAAATTTATAGATTTTCCCATCCAAGGCAGCAAACGCGCCTGGCCATGGCGTAACCCCTCTGGTACGATTGCCCACTGCCTCTGCCCTCTGTGAAAAATCCAAGGCCCCATCTTGTTTGGAGAGCATGGGCTGCCGAGTGGCCAGCTGTTCATCCTGCGGCGTGCGAGGGGCCTGCCCTTTTTCCACCAGCGCCAATGTCTGTACCATTAGCTCTGCCGCGATACAGGAAAGGCGCCCCAACAAGCTCTCCGCCGTGTCCTCGGGGCGGATACATTCTTCCTGCTGTAGGATCATATCCCCATCATCCACTCCCACATCGGTGTACATCGTCGTAACGCCTGTCTTTGTCTCCCCATGGATCAAGCACCAATTCACCGGTGCGGCGCCGCGATAGGCGGGCAGCAAAGACGCATGTGCATTGATGACCCCTTTGGGCGGCAGATCCAGCAACTCCTTGGACAAAATCTGTCCATACGCCGCGGTCACCCAGACGTCGGCGTCCAAAGACGCCAATGCTTGTACAGCCTCCGGCCGTTTGATTCTTTCAAACTGCAATACGGAAAGCCCCAACGCCTGCGCACAGACTTTTGCTTCCGGCGGCGTCAACACCTTTTTTCTGCCCCTTGGGCGGTCTGGCTGGGTCACGACGGCAAGAATCTCATGCCCTGCACTGTGCACTGCCTGTAAAACAGGCACGGCGAACGCTGGCGTCCCGAAAAAAACAAGCTTCAAGGATCACGCCTCCTCCGGCTCTACTTCATATTCCATAATATCCAAAAAGACCTGACCTTTAAGATGGTCTATCTCATGGCAAAAAGCCCTCGCCAAAAGGTCTTCCCCGGCATATTCAACAAGCTCTCCTTTACGGTTTAGCGCACGCACCTTCACCCGCTGCGGACGCTTTACCATCGCCCAGCGGCCCGGTGCAGACAAGCATCCTTCTACATCTTCCTTTTCGCCCGCTACCTCTATGATCTCCGGATTGATCAATTCAAACTGCTGGCCATCCACATCGATGACGCATACATTGCGAAGCACACCTACCTGCGGGGCAGCAAGCCCTACGCCGTTGGCATGGTGCATTGTCTCCATCATATCGTCGAGTAGGCGGCAGATATAGTTATCCACTTCCTTGACGGGTTTGCATTGTTTATGTAAGTTTTCATTTTCTACGGTAATGATCTGTCGAATTGCCATTGAAAAAAGCACGCTCCTTTCTAACTGTATAGTATACCATAAATCTCTACGGCCTGGCCGATGATTAAAGCAAATTTGGCGGATCCGTTTCCATGATCATGGTACAGTCTTCAAAAACGCACCCATCAAACAAGCGATAGATCTTTTCCACCTGTCTATTTTGTATATAGGACAGATCCAACTTTAGCAAAATCTGCATTCTCGTCTCTCCCTTGATGCGCGCAATTGGCGCAGATCCATAGTCAAATTGCAAGGGCTGCATGTGCTGGTTGGCAAAGTATGCGGATAGCGTTGCTACGCTATCCAAACATGCTTTTTTCACCGCCGCCTGCGCACCTCGGAACAAAAGCCTGATAAACAGGGCATACGGAGGAAACTGAGCGGTCTTTCGATGCTGTATCTCCTGCGCATAAAATTGTCGATAATCCTGTTTTACCGCTGCCTGTATTGCAAAATGATCCGGGTGATAGGTCTGCACGATGACCTTCCCAGGCAGGGTTCCTCTACCAGCGCGCCCAGCCACCTGGGTAATGAGCTGAAAGGTACGCTCTGCACTGCGGTAATCCGGTACATACAGCGAGCTATCCGCCGCCAAAACACCCACCAGCGTCACATTTTCAAAATCATGCCCCTTGGCGATCATTTGTGTACCGATGAGCACATCGGCCTGTTTTTTTGCAAATGCCTGCAATATCTTTAGATGAGCATCCTTTTCCTGTGTGGTGTCCGCATCCATACGCAATATACGAGCACTCGGAAAATGCAGTTTCACCTGCTCTTCCACTTGCTGTGTGCCGATTCCAAACTGCTTTAGATAAGGCTTACCGCATATAGGACAAAGGGAGGGCGGCGTTTCCGTCTTTCCGCAGTAATGGCATCTAAGCATCTCGCGATAGTCCGTACGATGGTATGTCATAGATACATCACAATCTTCGCACTGCACCACATAACCGCATCCCCTACACATCAGAAAAGTGGAGTACCCGCGGCGGTTGATAAACAGCATCATCTGTTCGTTGCGCGCCAAGCAATCTTCCATGGCTTGCGATAGCGCACCGCTGAATATAGAACGGTTGCCTCTGGACAACTCCTCCCGCATATCCGATACATACACATGGGGAAGGCTTTGCCCTCCTGCCCGTTCTGGCAGAGAGAGATATTGGATATCCCCCTTCATACAACGGTGATATGTTACCACAGAGGGCGTTGCGCTCCCCAGCACAAGCGTAGCTCCGGTCAGCGAACAACGCTTTTCTGCCACCTCGTGGGCCGTATACTGCGGTTTATGCTCGCTTCGGTAGGATTGTTCGTGCTCCTCATCTATAATGATTAATCCCAGATCATATACCGGAGCAAACACAGCAGACCTTGGCCCAATTACCATACGTGCTTGTCCCGTTAGAATGCGCTTCCATTCATCATACCGCTCTCCGGCAGAAAGCCTGCTGTGCAAAACGGCAACATTTTCCCCCAAATATCCTCGAAACCTTGAGACCATCTGCGGCGTCAGAGAAATTTCCGGCACCAGCATGATACACCCTTTGCCACTCTCTATCGCCGCCTGAATGGCACGTAAATACACCTCTGTTTTACCGCTTCCAGTAATCCCATGTAACAGATAGCGCCCCTCATGCGCAGAAAGAGAGGATACGATCTCCTCCACGGCACGCTTTTGATAGGGGGTTAGCACTTGCTTCTTTTTTGGGGCTTCCCCCAATCTTCGATAAGGTGCGCGGCGCACCTCCACATGCTCAGAACAAACATACCCCTTTTTTTTAAGCTGTACCAGAGCAGAGCGTGCTCCGGGAAAGTATTCGTACAGCTCTGGGGCAGCAATCTTTCCCACTTGGCTGATCAGTTGAAGTGTTTCCGCCTGTGCCGGGGCCTTTCTTCCTCCGTTTTCCCCTCGCAGAAGCGCCATGCTTGCCTGCAAATCCATATCCTTTGCCAAGGATATAACCTCTATTCTTTTTTCTTTGACGCGCTGGCCGCGCAGCTGCGCTGGAATCATCAGCCGCAAAGCATCCACCATGAAGCAATGATAGGAAACGGCCATCCATTTTGCCAGTTCAATCTGTTCAGGGAGAAAAGCAGAAAAAGTATCCTCTTTTTTTAAGATGGTTTTTATTTTTCCCGCCCGGTAGGCAGTTTCTTCAGATATGTCAATGATGTATCCTTCCTTCGGCGTATTGCCCTTTCCAAAAGGCACCAATACGCGGTCTCCCGGCGCAATTTCCATGTCTTCCGGCACTTGGTAGGAAAACACATGATCTACCTTGGCATGTGCAATATCAATGATAACCTGTGCGTACAAATCTTTCCTCCCTTTACTATATCGTAAGAAAAAAGCACCAAAGGTGCTTTTAAGGGCTATCCAAGCTATTTCAGATACAGCTTTGCCTGGTCCAAAATAAAGTCTGCAATTTCCTCCTTGGGCGCAATATCATGCGGGCAGATTCGTCCATCCTCATGGACAACGGTGACAATATTGGTATCCGTACCAAACCCGGCGCCCTTTTGCGTAACATCGTTGGCCACAATCATATTCAGCCGTTTTCTTTGCAGCTTGTCCATCGCATAGGACTGTACATCATTGGTTTCTGCTGCAAAACCAACCACAACCTGTCCGTTTCTTTTGGATGACAAAGCACCCAGAATATCCTGTGTTTGCTTTAGCTGCCAAACCATTGGCTGCCCATCTACTTTTTTGATTTTGCGGTTGCTTTGTTCTTGCATCGTAAAATCCGCAGGGGCAGCCGCCATAATCAATAGATCGCAATCTAAAAATCTGTCCTGTACAGCTTCCAGCATATCCTGCGTGCTTATCACAGCACATTCCTCTACGCCATAAGGCAAAGGCAAGGCCACTGGCCCATGGATCAAAGTAACTGCTGCGCCGCGCCGTTTGGCCGCCCTGGCAATGGCAAACCCCATTTTTCCGCTGCTGTGGTTTGTTATATAGCGTACAGGGTCTACCGTTTCCCGCGTAGGACCCGCTGTTACCAAGATTCGTTTACCATTCAAATCCTTTTGTGCCAGCGCATCATGCACCGCTTCCACGATCTCTTCCGGCTCACTCATGCGCCCCTGGCCTAAATCTCCGCATGCCAAATAACCGCTACCCGGGCCTACCATGGAAACGCCGAAAGACTTGAGCGCTTCCACGTTTTTCTGGACGATTGCATTGCTCCACATATTGGTATTCATCGCCGGCGCCAAGACAACGGGTGCTTTGGTTGCCAACACCGTAGTGGTCAGCATATCGTCCGCAATGCCATTTGCATATTTCCCTAAAAAATTGGCGCTGGCAGGCGCGACCAAAAAAACATCCGCACGCTTTGCCAAGGCAATATGCTCTACTTCCCAGGGTGTTTCCCGTGTAAACATATCCACCACAACCGGATGATTCGTTAGGGTTTCAAAGGTCAAGGGCGCAATGAATTCGGTTGCATGCTTTGTCATAATCACATATACATCGTGCCCTTGCTTTTTCAGCTGAGATGCAATCTCCGCGCTCTTATACGCAGCGATGCCCCCCGTTACACCCAATACTACGCAAGACATCGTTAGAACTCTCCGAAGCCATTATCTACATTCAATTTTCCATCGTACATTTCCTTAGCCGCAATGGAAACCGGCTTTTCATCAGGATCGATATCAATCAAGGGAGCGTCCCCGGACACCAGCTGGCGTGCGCGTTTGGATACCACAACCACTAAAGAATACCGACATTCCACTTTGTCTAACAATTCGTTGATAGGCGGGTCAATGATCATTTCTATTCCTCCCAATGCGCCAAAAGCGCGTCTTTTCTTTCACTCGTTGCATACAGATGGCTTGCCTGCAATATATGATCCAGGTTATCACTGGCATCCGTCACTGTATCGTTTATCAGCAAATACTGATAGTGATTGATATATTTTATTTCATTTTTCGCGGTCTGTAAACGGCGCTCAATCTGCTCATCGGATTCCGTTTTTCGATCCGTCAGGCGTTGCCGCAAAATCTGGTAAGAAGGTGGCAGGATAAATACAAGCACAGCCTCCGGCATCGCTTGCTTGATATTCATTGCACCTTGCACATCAATATCCAAAATCACGTCGTTTCCTTCCGCAAGCTTTTGCTCTACAAAGGCCCGCGGCGTGCCATAATAGGTTGTACCAAACACGCACGCATACTCCAAAAAGGCATGCTCTTGAATCATTTTCTCAAATTTCTCTTTGCTGACGAAGAAATAATGAATGCCTTCTTTTTCCCCGGGGCGCGGCGCACGCGTTGTGGCCGATACCGATACCATAGCTTCCGGTCTTTTTTTTAGAACAGCCTGGATCAAAGTGCCTTTTCCCGCTCCTGACGGGCCTGATACAACAAGCAGCGTTCCACGTTTTTTCATGACCACACTCAGTCCTCCAGTTCTGTTTCACGGTCGCTTAATCGGTTTGCTACCGTTTCAGGCTGAACAGCGGATAAAATGATGTGTCCGCTATCCATCACAACAACGGCACGGGTTCTTCGGCCATATGTTGCGTCTATCAACACACCTCGCTCCCGCGCATCCTGAATGATTCTCTTGATAGGGGCGCTTTCCGGGGAAACGATTGCTATGATCCTGCTTGCAGAAACGATATTACCAAACCCAATATTGATCAATCGAATCGCCATACACTCTTCCTCGCTTATTCTACATTTTGAACCTGTTCGCGCATCTTTTCCAATTCGCTCTTGGCCGCAATTACCAGGGACGTGATCTCCGCATTGTTGGCTTTGCTGCCAATGGTGTTGATTTCACGGTTCATTTCCTGAACAATAAAATCCAATTTTCGCCCTACCGGGCCTTCGGATCGTACACTTTGACAAAATTGGCCAATATGGCTGTGCAACCGCACCAGTTCTTCATCAATTGCGTGCTTTTCCGCTATCAATGCAGCTTCCATTACAACGCGCTGCTTTAACGTTTCATCCGCTTGTGTGTATTCCTGCATTTTTTCCAACAACTTTTCTTTAGACGCTTGCTCTACCTGTGGCGCCAATGCATCGATACGGCAAACCAGCACATCCACTGCCTTTGCCTTTGTAAGCAAATCCTCGCAGAGCTTTTCACCCTCTTTTTTACGCATCGTCTTCAGTTGTCCAATGGCCTGTGAAAAAGCTTGCTCTACCACATAGCACACAGCCTGCTCATCTTCCTCGCTTTCGGATAGCTGCAGGACTTGCGGTAACGCAGCGATCTGCCATAGCGTAGTCTCGGGCTGCTTTTCCAGCGCCTGCGCCAATGTAACAATAGCCTTTTGATAGGACTGTGCCAAAGCCACATCCGCCAGGACCTCCGCCCGATCCTCTCTTGTATTTTTGTAGGAAATGTATAGGTCAACTTTTCCCCGATGCAAGGCCTCCGCCAAAGCTGTGCGCAACTTTGGCTCCACAAAGCTCACGTTGCGCGACATGCGGAAATTTGGGTCTAGATATCGGGAGTTGACTGCTTTTATTTCAATGGTCGCTTCCCGCCCCTCCAATTGAAACGAGCCACGCCCGAAACCAGTCATGCTCTGCATTTGAATTCCTCCGTCCCCTTGATGGATCATTATACCATAAACATCAACCCTGATTCAACGAAACCTCTGTTTCCGCCATATGCTCAGCAAAGCGGTAAAACTCATCTGTTCCAGGCGGGGCGATCTCCCTTATCATCCCATCCATACACTGTATCCTAAGCCCGTTATCCGCATACTTTACCTGGCCAATGACAGCAGCAGGTATCTCCTTTTCCTGTAAAGAACGCACCATATTCCTGCCGTTCTCGCATGCAATAAGAAGACATCCAGCAGATGATAAACGAAGCGCATCCAAGGAAAACGCATGACATAGCTGCTCTGTTTCCTCCAGCACCGGAATATGCTGTTCTATCAAATACGCGCCACATCTAGATGCCGTACACAGCGCATGTACAGCGCCTAGCACACCGCCTTTTGTAGCATGATAGACGGCATGGGCACCTATCTCGGCGGCCAGTAAGCCGGCTGGTATAGCGGAAAGTTCGCCTTTCAGCTGTTGACAAACGTGGTAACCTTCCGTGCCCAAATGCTGCATGGATACAGACGCATAGTCCGTTACCATACGATAGGTTGCCTCCATACCTGCCCACTTGGTCAAAACCAGGTCGTCTCCTAGCTGCGCACCATCTGTTGCAACCAGACGGCTTTCCGGACAGCTCCCTATAATCACCGCGCTCGCTACCAGGCGTGTCACGGCATCGCTTTTCTCTACATTCCCGCCAATGACCTCTACACGGAGCGCATCAGCACATTGCCTTATTTGCTCCATGATACGCTCGATTTTTGCCTCTTCCATGCTCTTCGGCACAAAGAGCGATACGCTCAGGCCAATCGGCTCTGCTCCGCTGGCAGCAATCTCATTGCAGCAGCATTGCGCCAGCAGGTATCCCAACTCCTTGCTCTCCAAAGCCACAGATTCTGTGGACGCAACGCAAAGCCTTGGGCCAAGGCGCAGCGCAGCGCAGTCCTTTTCTGCCGTTGGGCGCAACACTATCTCGTCCCGTATTGGCGCATTGCTATAAAACGCTTGCTTTGTCCATTCTTTTCCCATTCTCATCTTATCACGGCCCTTCTATATCGTCAGTGCTGTGAAATCATATCCAAATACGCTTGCTCTGTTAATATGCGTATGCCCAAAGTCTGTGCTTTTGTCAATTTGCTGCCAGCATTTTCTCCGGCTACAACGAGCGTTGTCTTTTTGCTTACGCTGTCTGTCGTAACCGCGCCCAAAGCTTCGGCCTGTTCTTTGGCCTGGTTTCGCGTCATCTGAGATAGCGAACCCGTAAAGACGATGGTCTCTCCGGATAGCAATCCTTGCGATTCGTCGTCCCTTTTCATTTCTCCGCGCGGCACAACCCCACAGGCCAACAAATCTTCCAACTGATGTCTTTTTTTATTGTCGGCAAAATAATCCACGATCGACCGTGCCACGATGCTGCCAATATCATAAATCGCTTCCAGCTCTTCTGTGGAAGCACCGGCCAATGCCTCTATCGTAGGATAAAGCGCAGCCAAATCCTTGGCCGTCTTTTTGCCCACATTGGGTATGCCAATGCCTACCAAAAGCTGGGAAAGTCGGCAATCCTTGCTCTCCTGTATCGCGCGAACGATATTCTGTGCCCGCTTTTCCTTAAAGCCTTCCAGGCCCAAAAGCTGGCTTTCCGTCAACCGATACAAATCTGCAGGGTATCGAACGCCCAGCTGATCCATGAATGTCTCCAGCGTTTTTTCGTTTAGCCCCTGGATATCCATGCACCCTTTGGAGGCAAAGTGAGCTAAGGCCGCCAACAGCTGCGGCTTACAGTCCACGGTATTGCTGCAAAATAGATGTGCTCCCTTTTCCACAACCTCCGCCCCACAGAACGGGCAATGCTCAGGCGGCAGTATTTCCTGCCCGTTATCGTCTACGCTGCCCATGATCTCTGGAATTACATCGTTGCTTCGGCGTATCCACACCCTGCCCCCAATCTTTACATGCTTGCGTTGGATATCTCCTACGTTATTCAGCGTTGCCCGTTTCACCGTAGCTCCACAGATCTCCACTGGCTCTAAAAGCGCCAGTGGCGTTAGCTTCCCTGTTCTACCTACCTGCCATTGCACGGCTTGCACGGTGGTAATGGCCTCTTCCGCCTCAAATTTAATGGCCATAGCCCAGCGAGGAAAGCGCTCTGTCTGCCCCAACACTTGGCGGGTCGCAAAATCACAGACCTTAATGACCATACCATCCGTCAAAAAATCCTCCATTTTTCTGCTTTGCGCCATTTTCATTGCCTGGTCGTAGGCTTCTACGGCACTGTCAAAATACTGCACTTTGGGCGATATTTGTAAGCCGTTCTCCTGTAAGAAAGCCAGCATCTCCGGTAAACTCGAAAGCTCTTTGCCCTCAATATATCCTATGTTGTAAAAAAAAGCATCCAGCTTTCTAGCTGCCGTTACCGCCGGATCAAGATTCCGAAGCGCGCCGGCTGCTGCATTTCGTGCATTTTTTAAGGGCTCTTCTGCCGTTTTATTATAGGCGTCAAAAGAGGAAAGGGGCATGAACCCTTCGCCCTGCACTTCCATGGTGCCATCGAATGGAATGGTTAGCGGAATGGATCGTATCGTTTGTACCTGGGCCAAAATGCCTTCGCCCACAACGCCGTTGCCACGCGTGGCCGCCTGAACCAGCCTACCGTTTTGATACGTCAGATTGATGGTTAAACCGTCTATTTTGTATTCCAGCGCATAGCGAAGCGGAGGCAGGCCCGCCTCGGCATCATGCAGCTTCTGTATACGCTGTTCCCAGGCAACGACTTCCTCTTTGCTTCTACATTTATCCAAGCTCCACAGCCTTCCCAAATGCGCATGCTGCGAAAACCCCTGAATGGGCGTTCCGCCTACACGCCTTGTCGGGGAATCCGGTAAAATGATCCCTGTCTGTTTTTCCAGTGCTAAAAGCTCATCAAACAAGGCATCATACTCTCCGTCCGTAACGGTAGGGTTATCATATCGATAATATTGCTCAGCATACTCATTAAGCTGATCCACAATGCTTTGTAAACGCTGTTCCATTATCCTTCCTTCTTCATTGCGGCATATTTTAAGGCAATGCGTTTGATACCTTTGCTTCCAAAATCAATTTCAGCCACCAATCCGTCGCCTTTTCCCGACAGAGAAAGAACCTCTCCACCGCCAAATGCAGGATGATGCACCCTTTCTCCCGGCTTTAGCTCCATCAAGGCTGGGTCCGGTTTCGTGATGACGGGCTTGGATGCTCTTTTCGTCAAAACGGGGGCCTTCATCACGTGCTGTTTGGGTAGGTCGGCATATGGACTCATAACACCGCTGGCCGTATCGTTGCGTTCCAACCCCTCCGGAAGCTCGTCCAAAAAGCGCGACGGTGGATTATGGTTTGTCGAACCGAATAGACCACGGCTCATCGCATACGTCATATACAGCCTATCCATCGCGCGCGTAATGCCGACATAGCAAAGGCGCCTCTCTTCTTCGATGCCTTCTTCATTCTGCATAGACCGGATATGCGGACAGATCCCTTCTTCCAGGCCGATGAAAAATACAACCGGAAACTCCAGCCCCTTTGCGCTATGCAGCGTCATTAAAGTTACAGTATTGGTCTCCACCTGTTCATCCGTATCCATGACCAGGGCCACGCTTGCAAGAAAATCAGCCAACGTAGCATCCGCATTGCTTTGCATGAATTCCTGGATGGCCGTGATAAACTCTAGCATATTTTCAGCGCGTGCCAGCGCTTCCTCGGTTCCTTCTTCCTGATACTGCAGCAGAAGCCCGGTATCATCCAAAACCTTACGTACATATTCCTCCGGCGCCAGCAGCACCCCGGCCGCCATAAGCTGCATCATATCGTTGGCAAACTTTTCCAGCTTGTCCGCCGTGCGTTTCGGCGTAATATGCCGGCTGGCATTCATGACAATGTCCCAAGCGAACGCATCGTTTGCCTGGGCGGCAGCTTGTATTTTTTCCACCGTTGTCGCCCCGATCCCGCGCTTGGGCACATTGAGGATTCGGAACAAACTGACGCTGTCCTGGGGATTTTGCAGAAACCTCAAATAGGCTACTAAATCTTTGACCTCTCTGCGGTCATAGAATTTAATGCCGCCTACCACCCGGTACGCGATCTGCTTTTTCATAAATTCCTCTTCCAAAGCACGGCTCTGTGCATTGGTGCGATAAAGCACAGCAAAATCCGAAAGCCGGTAATCCGCCAGCAAATCATCGATGGTATCCGCCACAAACATCGCTTCTTCGCGCTCGGAGATACAGCGATGGAGCGTAACGGGCGCGCCCCCTTCCCGGGTTGTAAACAAGGTCTTTCCCTTTCGTCCACTGTTATGGCTGATAACGGCATTGGCGGCCTCAAGAATCGGTGTAGTCGAACGGTAATTCTGTTCAAGACGAATCAGCTTTGCACCAGGAAAATCCTTTTCAAAGTCAAGGATATTACGAATATCCGCCCCACGCCATCCATAGATGGATTGATCGTCATCCCCTACCACACAGACATTGCCATGGGCCGCAATGTATTTTACCAATAAATATTGTGCCCGGTTGGTATCCTGGTACTCGTCTACATGCACATAGCGAAATCTATTTTGATAATACGCCAATATGTCCGGATGCTTTTCAAACAACTCTACTGTTTTTCCCAGCAGATTGTCAAAATCAAATGCGTTATTCGCTAACAAACGCTTTTCATATTCAGCATATACCTCTGCCACGGTCTGCTTCCAAATATCGCCCGTAGCACGCTGTGCATAGTCCTTTGGCCATAACATCTTATTCTTTGCGTCTGAGATGGCGGACGCTACCGCTTTGGCCGGGCAAAATTTTTCATCAATGTCCAGATCTCTTTCTATCTGCTTGATCAAACGCTGTACGTCATCGGTATCATAGATGGTAAAGTTTTTGGTATAGCCAAGTGCATCTGCGTTCATGCGCAAAATCCTTACGCACATGCTATGAAATGTGCAGATCCACATAGACTGTGCCGCCGGGCCTACCAGTTCCTCCACACGATCCTTCATCTCGTTGGCCGCTTTATTTGTAAACGTAATACAAAGAATCGAACTGGGGAATACGCCCAGCTCCAACAAATGCGCTGTACGCATGGTAAGCGTTCTCGTTTTTCCGCTGCCTGCCCCCGCCAAGATCAGCAAAGGCCCTTCCGTTTGTTCTACAGCAGCTCTTTGGTTTTGATTTAAACCGGATAAATCCATATTTCCTCCTACGATAACCCAAGAAAAAGGCGCACAAAGCTGGCCTTTGTACGCCAAAATCGTTTCAAACCATTATTGTTCGCCTTGTGCGTTCAGGCGTTCCAGCACTAGCCCATAACCACCGCTGCCATAGGCCACACACCGGTTCACACGGCTGATCGTTGCCGTGGAAGCGCCGGTAAGCCGGCTGATTTCTTGATAGGTCACTTTATCCTTCAGCATTTTTGCCACTTGTAAACGTTGGCTTAGGGCATGCATCTCCGCCATGGTGCAAATGTCTTCAAAAAACTGATAGCATTCCTCTACCGTCTCCAATTGAAGAAGCGCTTGGCAAAGCATGTCCATTTCTTTGGACTTTAGATTGGAATTGGCTGGCATGCGAATCCTCCCAAACGTTTTTTTGTATTATACCATGATACGTTACTTTATTAAAGCACAAAAACGGCGTAAATTATCACTCGTCCGTAATAACCTCCAATTGCGCAATGGAAATTTCGTATGCAGTTTTGATGGTGGTTTCCCCCGTTGGATAGGTCTTTTCATACGCGCGTGACTGCATTCGGCCCTTCAATCGAATATGGGTTCCTACCTCTAAACGCGCGGCAAAGCGTGCCGTTTTCCCCCATGCAATGCAGGGCAAATAATCGCTTTTGTGATACGCTCGGTTCACAGCAAGCAGTATATCCGTAATCTCTCTATCAAACGGTGTTTTCCTATAAGTAGGCTTTTTGCATAAATATCCGCACAGCGAGATTTCATTATGGCATGCTGTCGCTTGAGAGATAAATTCCAAACGTCTTGCAAATACCGTTAAAATCAGCCGGCTGCTTCCCGCCATTACCTTATTATAGCTTCTTACCTGGCCATACGCTCGAACGATTTGTCCGGATTTTGCCTTTCCCAATATCCGTTCCGAGACTGTAACCGGCAATACGTCCGCAGTATCTGATAGCCTTTTGACATGCAAAGCAAAGGTATAAAAGTTTTCTCCATACAGTGAATGGGAATATAACGGGTCCTGTACGATGGTGCCCAATAATTGCGCCTGATTATCATAGGTATTCTGCACTGTCGACGCCTCCTAAAATACTTATTCTATATCTATGAGGCACATCACAGTTTTATGTTGTTTTGCCCTGCAAAAAAAGCAGCCGTTCGGCTGCTTTTTTCATTACATTTTATGGAATGTATAGGGATCAGGGCCCGTATGACGGTCTTGATTTAACATATCGATGGCCACCATATCCTCAGAATTCAAAATGAAATCAAATACCTGAATATTCTCCTCAATTCGTTTCGGGTTGATGGATTTCGGAATGGTGATGATGCCTCTTTGCAATTCCCAGCGAATGACGATCTGTGCAATGTTCTTGTTGTACTTATCCGCAATCTTTTGCAGCGTTTCATTGCCGAATACTTCGCCATGGGCCAACGGGCTCCATGCGGTCATAGCAATCTGATTCTCAAAAAGGAACTTTTGCATCTGTGTCTGCGTCAAGAACGGATGGCATTCAATCTGATCCACCATCGGCTTGATTTCACAGGTGTCAAGCAGCTTTTGCACATGCTCCTGCATAAAATTGCTTAAACCAATTGCACGTACACGGCCATCCTTATACAGCGTTTCAAATGCTTTCCAAGTCTCCACATATTTATCATGATCCGGGCAAGGCCAATGGATCAGGTATAGATCCAACACATCTAGGCCAAGCAGATCCATGGTTTTGTCAAACGCACGCAGCGTATTGTCGTAGCCCTGGTCGCTGTTCCACAGCTTAGAAGTAATAAACAGCTCTTCCCGTGCTATTCCGCACTCCTTGATGCCCTGGCCTACGCCCGCTTCATTTTCGTATGCTGCTGCCGTATCGATGGCCCGATAACCCGCCGCTACCGCTGATTTCACTGCATTGATTACCTGCTCGCCATTTTCTGTCTGCCAAACGCCTAAGCCAAATTGAGGCATCTTTACACCGTTATTCAGAACGATCCAGCTTTGTCCTGTTGTGTTCATTTTACCGCTCCTTTCCTTGACCGGAAATTTTATCATATTCATTATTCCATGGATATTTCACGCTGTCAAACGGTTGTCTACCATTTATACAAAGGCAAGATTGAAACCTTCAAAACCTGATTTTTTAAAGCTAAAGAATTACTGTTTTTTCCTGTTTTTTGTAACTACACCATCCACGAAATCCAAATTTACGTGTTTGCAATGCAGCGATAAAATACTGTTCTTTTGCCGTATCGCCAGCTTTCCTATGCAACTGTTTCAACCGACCGGACCCCATGGATTTTCCATTTAATTTTCCATTTATATGAATGCATTTCTTTCGTTGCTTTTCTTTTACCGGACGGGTATAATAAAATAAAAATGGGCAAAGCGTTATCTTCTCATTGTCTTTTAAGGCTGAGAGAAAGGACGCGTTTTTTGTGTTTGCCCTTTTTGCTAAGTTGCGCGAACTTGGCAGCGAATCAGACAGAAATGAGGTGGAGAAAATGATTTCTTTTTTCCGTACAGACGATCAGAAGATTCATTTGCTGGATGCCATTGAATCCGGCTGCTGGGTGCATGTCGTAAATCCGACTAAGGATGAAATAGACCTGCTGCTTGCCATCACAGATGTAGAACGAGATTTCCTTGTTGCTGCGTTGGATGAAGAGGAACGATCGCGTATAGAAACTGAAAATGGGCAGACCTTAATCGTCGTAGATACCCCGACCATTGAATTATCCGATAAGGAGGGAATCATCAACTCCACATTCCCTCTGGGTATTATTTTGACAGACGATAACATCTTTACCGTATGTCTCAAAGACTCTTCCGTATTACAGGATTTTACCAATAACCGGGTCAAAGGGTTTTCGACAAAAAAGAAAAGCCGTTTCATTTTGCAGCTGCTTTACCGCAATGCTGCCAAATTCCTAGTGTATTTGCGGCAGATCGATAAAAAGAGCACGGAATTGGAAGGCGAGCTTCATAAATCCATGAAAAATAAGGAATTGATCGCCATGCTCAATCTAGAAAAGAGCTTGGTTTACTTTTCCACATCCCTGAAAAGCAACGAAGCGGTTTTAGAGCGTCTGATGCGTATGGAATTCATACGCCGCTATCCGGATGATACAGATCTTTTGGAAGATGTCATCATTGAAAATAAACAGGCCATTGAGATGTGTACCATCTATCGCGATATTTTATCCGGCACGATGGATGCCTTTGCTTCTGTTATTTCCAACAATCTAAATATCGTCATGAAGCTACTGACTTCCATTACCATCATGCTCACGATCCCAACGCTGTTTGCCAGTCTTTGGGGGATGAATGTGCCGGTTCCTTTTCAAAACAGCCCCTGGGGGTTCGTGATCGTCTGTGGAATTTCTCTGGTTGCATCCGTCATTTCCGGTATCATCATGTTCCGCAAAAAAATGTTTTAAGAAAAAAGAGCTGTGTATCAGCTCTTTTTTTATGGAATTTATGTCTGCAAAAAGTTACGCTGCACCTGCGTTACAACATCGTCAAACAAAGATAGAACAATAGGACTACCCTTTCCCTGCTTAGTTTCTTTGGGAATCTGCACTGCTTCAATGCTGCTTTGCGAACCATGGAACTGCGTAATCGTAAAATTCTCTTGCAAATGCACCCAGCAGATAAATACTAGCTCATTGCCGTTTGCGCCATCCTTTTGCAATGCAAAGATCCTTTGCCCCTTGCCGTTTCTCTTTTGTGGTTCGATCTCGTCGATGGGCAAACGTTTTGCATAGCCCCGCTCGGTAAACAATGCCAGTTCCTGTTCCTGTCCAATCAGATCTGCAAACAGAACCTCGTCGCCCGTCTCCAGCGCCATTGCTTTGACGCCGGCAGCCGTTCTTCCCTGTTGCGGAATGCTATCGGTGGAAAAACGAATGGCATTTGCTTTTTTCCCGATCATCAATAGTTCTTGATCCTGTGCCAACAAAAGTACCTTGTGCACAGCATCGCCTTTTTTTAGGCCGCAAGCTGCAAGCTTGCCGCGCGATTTAATATATTCAGCACAAGCCGTGCGCTTGACAAGCCCTTGCTTAGAAACAAACAGCACATCCTGCGTATCTGTCTGCCCGAATACCAGCATGGATACGATCTTTTCATCCTTTCCCAGACCATTTAACAGCGAGGCGGCATGCGTTCCTCTGTCTTTTAGCTTACATTCTGCTACATCGCTTGCCGTTACTGCAAACACATTGCCCTGGTCTGTAAAGAAGCGCAGCTTATCCTCTGTCATACAGCGAAGGCGCGTTTTTATATCCTCTCCGCCCTCCTGCGCGGCCTTTGTCGTGGCCTTCAAAGAGATCCTTTTTAGATAGCCCGAATTTGTAAACAGTATTTCACACGGTTCCGCTTGCTTTTTCACTTCCAATTCCGAAGCGTGCACGGTTTCCAATTCGCATAGCATTGTTCTGCGAGGAAACCCATATTTTCCTTTGATCTCCAACAGCTCTTTTTCAATGACGGAAATCAACTTTTTTTCACTGTTGAGAATGCCACGCAGCTTGGCAATCAGCTTAACGACCTGCTCGTAATCGCGTTTCAATTCGCCCAATTCCAGAGCCGTCAACCGACGGAGGCGCAGATCCAAAATCGCCTGTGCTTGAACAGACGTGATGTCAAACGCTTCCATCAAGCGTTTTCTCGCCTCATTCGCATTTTTAGAAATTCGAATTAAGCGAATCACTTCATCAATGTTCTGAACAGCAATCATCAAGCCTGCCAAAATATGCTCGCGCTGTTCTGCTTCCTCCAACTCATAGCGGGTACGGCGCCGCACAATGACCTTTTGGTATTCTGCATAATAGCGAATTAGATCCAATAGACTTAGCTGCTGTGGCTTTCCCTCCGCTATCGCTACCATATTAACACCGAATGTTATCTGCAAATCAGTATATTTATAGAGATATTGAAGAATTTTTTCTACATCCGCATCTTTGCGCAGTTCTATGACCGCGCGCATTCCTTCTCGATCCGATTCATCGCGAATATCGGAGATGCCTGCTAGATACCCTTTCTTTTCCTCCCTTAGCTTTTGTATCTTTTCCAATAGGCTGGCTTTATTCACCTGGTATGGCAGCTCCGTTACAACGATCCGGCTCTTACCGCTTTTTTCCCTTTCCACTTCTGTTTTGGCGCGCACCTTGATCTTGCTTCGTCCTGTCCGGTACGCTTCTATTAGCTCTTCCCCATTGCTGCAAAAACCGCCTGTGGGAAAGTCCGGGCCCTTGATATGCGTCATCATTTCCTCTAAGGAAATTTGAGGATTTTGATAATATGCCACAACGCCATCGATGGTCTCCGCTAGATTATGCGGTGGTATATTTGTCGCCAATGCAATGGCAATGCCGCTCGCTCCGTTGACCAATAGATTGGGATAACGGCTGGGCAGCATGTCCGGCTCTTTTAAGGTATCATCAAAGTTTAGCGAAAAGGGAACGGTATCCTTATCCAAATCGCGCAGCATCTCCAGCGCCAACGGGGTCATCCTGGCTTCGGTATATCGCATAGCGGCCGCAGAGTCTCCGTCTACACTGCCGAAATTGCCATGCCCGTCCACCAGCGGCGCAGACATGTTAAAAGGCTGTGCTAAGCGCACCATAGCATCATATACCGATGCATCGCCGTGCGGATGGTATTTGCCCAGGCAATCACCAACAATACGCGCAGATTTTCGGTGCGGCTTATCCGGCGTTAGCCCCAGTTCCATCATCGTATATAAGATCCTGCGCTGCACAGGTTTTAAGCCGTCCTCAACCCTGGGAAGGGAACGATCCATGATGACATATTCCGCATAAGGAATCATGGACTGATGCATCACCCGATCCAGTGGCTGCTCCAAAACCTTTTGCGCGATGGGCATTGTCGGCTGCTGTTTTTTACCTGCCATCCTCCACAACGCCTCCTAATTCCATAAAGTGGTCTTCTCTGTTAAAGTTTGAATTGGCAAAGATATATTCTCTTCTTAAATCTGCCTTTTCTCCCATCAATACGCGGACAAGGTGCTCTGCCTCTGCCGCGTTTTCAATCGTTACACGTACCAAGGTACGCTTCTCCGGATTCATCGTCGTTTCCCAAAGCTGTTCCGGGTTCATCTCTCCAAGGCCCTTATATCTCTGCAGTGTATAGCCTCTTCCCATCTTTTTGATAAGCGCACCCAGCGCCTCATCATCATACGCATATTCATGCTTATTGCCCTTGCTGACTCTGTAAAGCGGAGGCATGCCAATGAAGATATGCCCGCCAGTAATCAAGGGCTTCATATAGCGATAGAAAAAGGTCAGAAGGATAGCTCGAATATGCGCGCCGTCCTGATCCGCATCCGATAGAATGATAACCCGATTGTATTTTAGCTGCGAAATATTAAAATCCTCTCCGATGCCCGTTCCCAGCGCTGTAATGACAGATCGAAACTCGTCATTGGCCAATACCTGCTCTAGCCTTTTTTTTTCAATGTTCAGCGGTTTTCCTCTCAGCGGTAAGATGGCCTGAAATCTGCGATTTCTTCCCTGCTTGGCACTGCCGCCTGCGGAATCCCCTTCTACGATAAACAGCTCGTTTTGTTCGGCATTGCGCCCCGTACAAGAGGACAGCTTTCCTACCAGCGGCGCTGCATCCAGCTTGTTTAGGGCCCTGGCTTTTTTCTTAGCAGAACGCTCCGCTTCCCTTACCTTGGCTGCCTGCGCGGCCTTTTCCATAATTGCCAACGCGATCTTTTGATTCCTCAAATCGTCCAAGAACATGCTCAGCTGTTCCGTCACTACGCTTTCCACACCCGTACGCGCTTCAGAGTTCCCCAGCCGTGTCTTTGTCTGTCCTTCAAACTGTGGGTTTTTCAACTTTAGGGAAACCACAGCTGTCAGGCCTTCACGGTAATCCTCTCCGATCAACGGCGTATCCTTTTCTTTCAGAATGCCGTTTTTCTTTGCAAACTCGTTCATACACTTGGTATACGCTGCCTTAAAGCCAGTTTCATGCATACCGCCATCAATGGTTGCGATATTGTTGACATAGGAATAAATGGATTCGTTGTATCCATCGTTGCTTTGGATGGCGACAGATACCAGCATCTCTCCGCTCTTTCCTTCCAAAAGAATCGGCGTATCATACAAAGTATCCCGATCCTGATTGAGGAACTTAACAAAATCCATCAAGCCGCCTTCTGAATAATACTCGACGGTTTGATCCTTCTTATCGCCCTTGATGCGCTCATCTGTGAAGACGATGTGCACCCCTCTGTTAAGAAAAGAAAGATCTCTAAGCCTGCGTGCGATCATGTCATAGTGGAAATTCGTTGTCTCAAATACTGCGTCATCCGGCCAGAATGTAACCTTTGTTCCTTTTCTTCGGGTACGTCCCACATTTTCCAGCGGGCCCTCTGCTTTACCAGGAATCATCTTCCCCGTTTTTTCATCCTTTTGCGGAGAAAACGCAATTCTGTATAGAGAACCGTTTTGCGCAACTTCTACGATTACCCGCTTAGACAGCGCATTGACTACGCTTGCGCCTACCCCGTGCAGTCCACCAGAATATTGATATTGGCTGGAGGAAAATTTTCCTCCAGCATGAAGCTGGGTATACACGACTTCCACGCCAGAAACACCCATCTGAGGATGGATATCTACCGGGATGCCGCGGCCATTGTCCTCAACTGTAGCACCGCCATCCTTGTGAAGAGTAATCTTTACCTGATCTGCATAGCCGTTGGCAGCTTCGTCGATGGCATTGTCCACAATTTCCCAGAGCATATGGTGCAGCCCGCGCACCTCTGTAGAGCCAATATACATACCTGGGCGCATCCGAACCGCTTCTAGTCCTTCCAGTACCTTTATGTCCTTTGATTGATAACTTGTATTCACCATTTCCTCCTTACGGGATTACATGAACCGTTGAAAATGCACTCCGCAGCTTCATTGTCACGATGTTTTCTCCCGTTCCTGTCACAAACTGTTTTGATCCGTAGGAGATGCTTTGCTTATGCCCCTCTACCTCTACATTACAAAAAACAGCCTGTGCTTCTATCTTCAATACACAGTTTTCTGGCATTTTTACATACACATCAGAAAAAGCAACGTCCACTTCAACATTGCCTATCTTGTCCAGTATATACGGCTCAACATCCAATTCGCCCTTGGTAAAAGCGCCCAAATACAATCCTGAACCATCCTCTTGCGTTGTGATGCTCGGTTTCCCAATATTTTTGAGCGTTTCCTGAATGCCACCCGTAATAAATCCATAGAGCAGCCACAATACAAACAGCACCACCAAAATCTTTACCACAGAAAAGGACAGCTTTAGAATCGTTTTCAATAAAAATAAGATTAAACCAATGACTGGAATAATCAGTAAAATCACAATGACAGGAATCAATGAAAATCCCCCTTATCGCATGCAATATGTTCTATCATACCACACATATGGGAGGGGGATACAAGTAACTTGTTGAAATCTATACAAATTTTTAGTCGTTTCTTCCTGCTATTGATTCATTGCAATGGCATAGGCGCCTAAAAAACGGCAGAGGGCCAATTGCGCTTTTGTGTTGAGATCACCGCCCTGTGCCTCTATGGCCTGCTCCGTATCTTGCAAAGCCTGTGATGTCAGCTGCACAAGCTCAGCACCTGTTTGGTTTTCTTCCGATGAAAACTGCGCTTCCAAGATGCTCTGCGCCTGCTGAAATTTATCCTTTGCCGTATTTAGATGCTGTTTACAGGTCTCCTGCGTCTCAATCGCTTGATTGGCAGCAAACAATTCATCCTTGGCCGCCAGCAAAAGCTCGATTCCTTGCTGCAAGGCCTGATTTTGTTCTTGTGACGTTGCCTGTATGTTTTTCTCCTCTACATGTATAGGAAGCACTTTTAACTCCATTGTATCTGCCAAACGCTGCTGTACAATTTCTGCATCGTCCTGAGAAGTATATGCGGATAAGATAACACGAAAATCCTCTTTGTCTTGGTATACATATCCAGCACCGCCCTGACTTTGGATGGACTTAGCCTCTGTCTCGGCATTCTCCTGAGAAGCGTACACGCCTACTTGTAAAAAATAAAAATCCATGGCAGGCGCCGTATAACTCACTGTGCCTACCGGCGAGGAAGTTGCTTCCGGCGCGGTCCCTTCCCCTGAAAATACGCCCAATTGTTCAAATACAGGACGCACCACCTTTTCTGCCAAAAAAGTACCCGCCTTGGTAGCTGCCCCCAAATAAGCAAGAGCAAGCAATATAGCCACAGCAACAAAAAAGGAAAAAGAGCTATCCTGTTTAGCGCGCGCCGTATATTTTCGATACGGAATTCTTCTCCTGCGTTTATTTTTCATAACATTTGCCCCCCTTTCCCTCTGTTTCACCATATGTATGCGGCAAAGAGAAATATGAGGGGCAAAAGAAAACGGCAGGAAATGCCAAGCATCTCCTGCCAAAGATGTATCGTTTATTTGTGAACCAACGTCCCTACCTGCTCGCCAGACACAGCGCGGACAATGCTGTTTGCCTCATTCATAGCAAATACCAAGATTGGGATATCGTTTTCCATACAAAGCGCTATCGCCGGAGAATCCATGACCGCTAAATCATCCGCCAACACCTGTTTATATGTAATATCATCATATTTTTTGGCATCAGGATTCAGTTTAGGATCGCTGTCATAGATCCCATCCACGTTTTTGGCCAGCAAAATCATTTCCGCCCCCATTTCCGCCGCACGCAACGCCGCTGCTGTGTCTGTGGAAAAGTACGGATTGCCTGTGCCACAAGCAAAAATGACCACGCGGCCTTTTTCTAAGTGCCGCACCGCACGCCTACGAATATATGGCTCTGCCATCTGGCGCATTTCAATGGCAGTTTGACAGCGAACCTGCGCCCCTTTTTGTTCTAACGCGTCCTGTAAGGCCAAAGCATTCATGGTTGTTGCCAACATCCCCATATAATCTGCCGTTGTTCTATCCATATTGGTGCCTTGTCGGCCACGCCAAAAGTTACCGCCGCCAACCACGACACAGATCTCACAACCGGTTTCTTTAGCCTGTATGATCTGATCGCTAATTGCCGATAGCACATCGTTGTTCAATCCAAAACGATCGTTTCCCGCTAGGGCTTCTCCGCTCATCTTAATGATCACGCGTTGATATTTCGGCTTCACAGTTTTTCCTCCTACATAATTAAACATTTCAGATATCTGCCTGCATATACCATAACCACGAATAGCGTACCAGAGGCAGAAAGTCTGCGTCAATGCTAAAATCGTCTTTTTCTATGGTCAATCTACATATAGTGGCATAAAAAAAGGGCCGATGGCCCTTTTATTACGCTTTTGCTTGGTTCATTACCTCTTCTACGAAATTATCTTCGCGTTTTTGCAGGCCTTCGCCCATTTCATAACGGGTAAAGCGACGAATGGTAATGTTCTCGCCCAAAGCTGCGATCTGCTCTTTGACATAATCGGCAATGCTCTTGTCCGGATCTTTGACAAACGGCTGATCCAGCAGGCAAACCTCTTTGAAGTATTTTTTAATACGGCCTTCCACCATATTGTTTACGATCTTTTCCGGCTTTCCTTCATTGATTGCCTGGATACGCAGAATCTCTTTTTCTTTATCAATTGTATCCTGCGGTACCTCTTCCGAAGACAAATACAAAGGATTGGAAGCCGCGATTTGCATTGCAATATCGCGCACAAAGCTCTGGAACTGATCCGTTTTTGCCACAAAGTCCGTTTCGCAGTTTACTTCCACAAGCACGCCGATTCGGCCACCCATATGGATATAGCTGGCCACAACGCCTTCCGCCGCAATCCGGCCAGATTTCTTCGCCGCAGCAGCAAGCCCTTTTTCACGAAGAATCTCCGTGGCTTTTTCCATATTGCCATCAGCTTCCGTCAAAGCCTTTTTACAATCCATCATTCCTGCGCCCGTAGCTTCACGCAGCGCTTTTACATCACTTGCACTAACTGCCATGGATATACTCCTCCTCGTTTTGTCTTATGCCTGTACAGGTTCTTCCTTTGCCTCTGCAAACAGCTCTGCGCTCTCTTCCACAGCCTGTGCATCTGCATTGGCTTCTGCTTCTACCTGTTCTTCTTCCTGTTCGCCCTGACGGCCTTCGATCACAGCGTCCGCCATTTTGCCGGCAATCAATTTTACGGCACGGATGGCGTCGTCGTTACCGGGAATTACATAATCCAATTCATCCGGATCACAGTTGGTATCGCAAATGCCGACGATCGGAATCCCGAGCTTGCGTGCTTCGGAAATCGCAATGTGCTCTTTACGGGGATCAACGATAAACAGCGCGCTCGGCAACTGGCGCATCTCTTTGATACCACCTAAGTTTTTCTCCAGTTTTTCACGTTCCAGCACCAGTTTGCTGACTTCCTTTTTCGTCAACGCTTCAAAATCACCGTTTTTCTCCATATTGTTGATACGGGTCAAACGTGCGATGCTCTGGCGGATGGTCTTAAAGTTGGTAAGCATGCCGCCCAACCAACGATTGTTTACATAAAACATATTGCAGCGTTTTGCTTCCTGCTCGATGCTTTCACGCGCCTGCTTTTTTGTACCGACAAACAGTACGGAACCGCCCTGCGCTGCCACGTCGCGGATAAACATATAAGCTTCTTCCGCTTTGCGTACGGTCTTTTGAAGGTCAATGATATAAATACCATTGCGTTCGGTGAAGATGTACTTTGCCATCTTCGGGTTCCAGCGGCGCGTTTGGTGTCCAAAATGTACGCCCGCTTCCAGTAGTTGTTTCATGGAAATAACAGACATTTTTTCCTCCTTGTTACCCTCCCTGTGGCTTTTCTCCGTCAACCCTACAACAGGGCACAAGGCGGGAGTATACCAACAGGTGTGTTTTAATCCGAGTTATTATATCATAAGCCTGTGATGATATGCAAGAATCAATTTTCTTCTGGGCCCTCGATCTCTAGCGCTGCTTCTTCCTTTTGTTCTTCGTAAATTTTCATACATTCAATCGCAATTTCATTTTCGGGATCGATCGCCAATACCTTCTCACAGTATTCCTTTGCTACCTCATCCGGCAGTGGGAACGGACGCACAAGATACAGCTGATCCAACAGCGTTGCCATGTATGGCACATTGTCCGGCATTTGGTCAACTGCTGTTAAGCCAAGCTCCATGCTTTCCTGCAAAATATGCTCGTGCTCTCTCAACTCGCTATGCCATACAGCAGATGCAATGTAGAACGCGTCAGTGGGATCTTTGGTCGTATCATATAAACACTGTCCCAGGTGATAAAAGGTTTCTGCATCCTCCCAATTCCCTGTAATGGCTCGCGTTATGATTCTACGCGGCAGGTCCCTGCTCTTTTCCAAAAGCTGATCCACTGCTTGCTGAAGCTCTCCCGCGTCCACCAGAGGGCGCACCTGCCCCAATGCCACCATATCGGTACGGTACAAGGCCATCTCCACTTTGTGCGCGGATTGGCTTTTGGGATTGATCGCCTTGGCAATCGCAATAAATTGAGCCGCTCTCTCAATATCTACTTTACAGTTAGGGCGCTCAAAAATGGAGAGTGCACGTTCCACATAGGTAAGTTTTTCTCGTAGTTTCGAGGTGCTATCGATCATTTGCTGCAAAAAGTCCAACGCTTGATCGTATGCCTCAGGGCAATCCGGCAGGCATTCCAGCAACAGATTGACGGCCTCATCCAGCTCGCTGTTGGAATCCTTATCCTCAATCAGCTTCCAATACATGGTAAAGCAATTGTAATTGCTTGTCTTGTCTGCCAAGTCCACCAACACATGCTTCAGATCTTCCCTTGTATATAGATCGGATGCTTCCATCTTCTCCATCACTGCATCGGCCTTATCCCAATCGCCCTCGACGACTGCTTGGCGAAAATCATTCCATACTTCCAGGTAGTTATTAAAGTCCTGTGCTGCTGTCTTATCCTTTTCCATCAACGCCTGCAGCTGTTCTTCACAGCCATCCTCGTCCACAAGATATTCTTGAAACGCTTCATAAAAATGATACTGTTTGATGGCCGAAGTAAAAGGATTTTTTCGAAACAATGCCATTGTCTTTCTCTCCTTCTCAGTGTATCGAAGTATTTACGCCCAGCGTATTGTGCAAGATCTTTGCAAACGGTGCCAAATCGCTGACAACTGTATATGTCTCATTCTTATCATTGGCATCGAGCTGCAACAGCATAATATCCTCCATCAAAAGCGGATTGTCCTCCGCTCGCATTATAAGATATTGCTTTCCATCATGCTGCATAATGGCCCAGAGCCTATATTCCATTTGCTGGTTTTTCCCGTTGGCCAACCTGACCACAAAGGAATCCTGCCAGTTGTGTTTCAACGCATAACCCCCTGTGCATCCAAATAGTTTTGTAAAATGAGTTGCGCTGCCAATTTATCCACTACATTTTTTCGTTTTTTTCTCGATACGTTGGCTCCTATCAACGTACGCTGCGCCTGCACGGTTGTCAACCTTTCATCGGAATATACTTGCTCGATATCCAAAAATTTTCCTAGCATCTCTCCAAATGCCCGGCATTTTTCAGCTGCAGGGCCTTCCGTACCGTTCATATTTTTAGGCAAACCGATCACGATTTTCTGCGCGCCAAGCTCTATTAGTTTTTCAGAAACTGCCCGTGCATCTGTTTCTATATCCCCTTTGCAGTGATAACTCTCCACACTGCTTGCCAAAATTTCCATCTCATCGGAAATTGCTATGCCGATGCGTGCTTGTCCCACATCGAGTCCTGCTATTTTCATATCAAAACACCTTTATACAAAATTCCGGACAGGAGCCTGCACAATACCCGCATAGTACGCACTTATCCAGATCCGGTATCGCTTTCCCATTGACTACTCGGATTGCCTGTGCCTGGCACCTGCGCTCACAAGTACCGCAGCCTATACACCAATCCGCAACATGCAGCGCACGGCTTTGCCTCTGTACACTGCTCAACATTTCCTCGCTACATCTATTTTCGGCCAAAGCTACATTGCAAACAATCTCCTCTGCGCTTTGCATCCCCACAGCAAGGCAATCGATAAAGGGCTTTCCTAACACATAGCGTATGCTTTGGGCCGGGCTGGCCGAGTAATGTCCGCCGGCCAGGGCCTTGATGGCAACAACGCCTTTTCCAAAGTCATGGGCCTTGGAAAGGGCAGCTTCCATATCCTGTTCCGTTCCGTCGATGATGCCCACGCCTCCTTGATTGCAAATGGCCTCAAGAATATCAATCCCGGGATGAATAGATGCAGCCTGTGCACAGTCCACAAAATGAGTGGATACGCCGATAGAGCGTAAAACTCCTTTGTCCTTTAGCTCTGCAAAGGTGTTTAGCGCTTCTTCATGTCCTTTCAGCGTCCATCTGCTCTCCTGTTCATGCAGCATCATACAGTCTAAATACTTTCTACCTAGCCCCGACAATGCCTTGTCAACACTATCCAACGCCCCGGCCCTGTCGTATGCGTGGCATTTTGTGATGACAACTGCATCCGGCTTATAGCGCAAACCCTCGCGAATGTGGTCATAATTTTGATAATACTCCGCCGTATCCAAGCAGTTTATGCCTTGCAAAAAGCCCTCTGCCAACAGCTCTGCGCCATAAGAAGGCGTAAAATTCCGTTGCAAAGGGCCCATCGTCAGCGTACCAAAGCAAAGCCGGGAAACTACCAGACCGCTCTGTCCAAGCTTACGAACTTCCATTTATTCTGTTTTATGCGTTAGGTAATAGCGCATGACCTCTTCCAATAGCTCATCACGCTCAAAACGGCAAATTAGGCTTCGCGCATTCTTATAGCTCGTAATATACGTAGGATCGCCAGAAATTAAGTAACCGACCAACTGATTGACGGGGTCATATCCTTTGGTCTTTAAGGCGTCGTATACACGTAAGAGGATTTCCCCACAGGACTCATCGCGTACAGGCGCGAATGCCATGGTACGATCATCTCTATCCATCGCTTATACCTCAATTCTAAAAATTGCTCAATACGGCTGATACCAGTATACCTGATTTATCACTGTTTTTCAAATCATAATTAGGAAGATTTTATACGCCTACACGCATCATCTTGCCAATTCTTTGCAAAAAGCAAAGGCGGCCCAAAGGCCGCCTAGGATCAAAGCTGGATACCCATTTGCTTTGCACCGCGTTCAACACGCTTAGAGATTTTTTTCATCCCGTTGGCATTCAAATCTCCTGCAATGGCCAGCGCTGCCGTAGCTCCGAGAAGAGAGCTAACCGCCATACCTGCTACTACATATTTGGCTTTCATGCAAATTCCCCTTTCTTTTGATAGTCTATCCATAGTATGAACCATCCGGGGCACAATCATGAAAGCGTTATTTGGCAATGCTGTTTATTTTCGGCAAATCATTTTTCATGATTTTCGTGATAATCCTTAAGCGCCGCTTTCACGGCCTCTTCCGCCAAAACGCTGCAATGGATCTTAGCAGGCGGCAGCCCATCCAAAGCTTCGATCACGGCCTTGTTGGAAAGTTTTTCAGCTTCCTCCACTGTTTTTCCTTTGATCATTTCCGTTGCAATGCTGCTTGTAGCAACTGCCGCGCCGCAACCAAAAGTTTTAAACTTCACATCTTCGATCACGCCGTCATCATTGATCTTCATGGAAATCTTCATAATATCTCCGCATTTTGCGTTTCCTACTTCGCCAACGGCATTGGCATCCTCTACATCCCCAACATTTCTTGGATTCATAAAATGATCCATTACCTTTTCACTATACATGGATACAAACTCCTTTACTTATGATACAAAGGCGACATTTCCCTTAAGCGAGAAACGATATTTTTCAAGCACTCAATGGCGTAATCCACATCCTCTTCTGTCGTGCTGGCGCCCAAAGTCAGCCGCAGCGATCCGTGCGCAATTTCATGCGGCAGGCCTATGGCCAACAATACATGAGACGGATCCAGCGAGCCAGAGGTGCACGCACTCCCACTGGAGCCTGCAATGCCGGCCCTATCCAATAAGAGCAGCAAAGACTCCCCTTCAATATATCGAAAACAAACATTAACATTGTTGGGCAATCGTTTTGTTGGATGGCCGTTGAGCCGGGTTTCCGGGATTTGCTGCAGTAGGCCCTGAATTAGCCTATCCCTTAGCGCCGTCAATCGTTGTGCGTTTTCCTTCATCTGTGCTTGTGCCAGCTGCGCTGCCTTACCCAAGCCTACAATGCCTGCAATGTTCTCTGTTCCTGCTCTTTTTCCACGTTCCTGCGCGCCCCCATCGATCAGGTTTTTCAAAATGATGCCCTTTCGTATATATAGCGCACCGGTTCCCTTTGGCCCATAGAGCTTATGCCCTGTAATGGACAGCATATCAATATTCATTTCATCTACCTGTATCGGTATCGCTCCAAAGGCTTGGACAGCATCGGTATGAAAAACCACGCCTTTTTCTCTGCATACTGCGCCTATTTCCCGAATTGGTTCAATGGTACCAATTTCGTTATTGGCAAACATCACGGATACAAGAATCGTATCATCACAAATCACTTGTTTCACTTGTTCCGGCGTTACGAGGCCATATTCGTCCACATCCAAATAGGTAACGCGAAAACCCTCTTTTTCCAACGTCTCGCAGGCATGAAGCACAGCATGATGCTCTATTTTTGTCGTGACGATATGCTTCCCTTTCTTTTGATGCGCATACGCCATGCCTTTGATGGCCCAGTTGTCGCTTTCCGTGGCCCCAGAGGTAAAGAATATCTCACTAGGCATCGCGCCAATGGCCTCCGCAATCTGCTCCCTGGCATGATCCATTGCCTTCTTGGTTTCCCTTGCATAGCTGTGTACGCTGGATGGGTTGCCAAAATACTCAGTAAAATACGGGGTCATTTCCGCCAATACTTCCGGCTTCACATAGGTTGTTGCCGCATAGTCCATATAAATGTGCTTCTGTTCCATCATATTCCCTCCCGAGCGCCGCAAAGATGTTTGGGGCGCTGTAACGATTGCTGCTTTTCTATCTCCAGCATCTCCGCCAATGTGATGGCATCTATCACATTGTCTATACTTTCCCGGATGCGCTGGTATAGGTACGACTCAATGCAGAATTCACGGCCTACGCATCCCGCATATTCCTTTTGTGCACATACGGTGGGTGCCATCGAGCCTTCCAAAGCCCGGAGCACTTCGCCGGCCGTAATTTCGCGTGTAGACTTTGCCAGCGCATAGCCCCCCTGTGCGCCGCGCACGGAGCGCAAAACACCGGCTGCTCTTAGCTTTTTAAACAATTGCTCCAGATAAGACGCCGAAATGCCCGTTGTCTGTGATAAATCGCGCATAGAAACATGCCCATTGTCTGCTTGTCTGGCGATTTCCATCACGGCTTTGAGGCCGTATCTCCCTTTGGTAGAAATTTTCACTTACGCCCTCCCTAAATCCGACTAATCTACTCTAGATTGATTTGAAAATATCATATCCTAGGAATTTTGTCAACATTATTTTGCACTGATTTTCGTTCTTTTACTCGCTTGATCGGCAAAATAAAAAAAGGGCATATCTCATACCCTTTTTTGAATGCTTAGTCCTGATACAAAGGATACTTTTTACACAGCGCTAGTACCTTCTCCTTCACCTGCGGCACAGCTTGTTCACCCTGTTTGATGACCTCGGCAATGCACAAAGCAATGGTCTTCATATCCTCTTCTTTCATGCCCCTCGTCGTAACAGCAGGCGTTCCGATACGGATGCCGCTCGTGACAAACGGTTTTTCAGGATCAAAGGGAATTGCATTTTTGTTGGTCGTGATGTTGGCCGAATGCAAGAGCGTTTCTGCCACTTTGCCTGTCTTTCCCGTCCCTCTAAGATCAATGAGCATCAGGTGGTTATCGGTACCTCCAGATACGAGCTGGATGCCATTCTCCACCAAAGCCGCTGCCAGCGCTTTTGCATTGCTGACAATCTGCTGGCAGTAAGTTTTAAACTCCGGCTGCAGTGCCAATTCAAACGCAACTGCCTTTGCCGCAATGATATGCATCAACGGGCCGCCCTGTGTACCAGGGAATATCGCCTTATCGATCTGCTTTGCATATTGCTCTTTGCACATGATCATGCCGCCCCTGGGGCCGCGCAGCGTTTTGTGTGTGGTGGTCGTAACAAAATCCGCCATTGGCACCGGGCTGGGATGCACACCAGTGGCAACCAGACCAGCAATATGGGCGATATCCACCATCAAATAGGCGCCTACCTCGTCTGCGATCTGACGGAATTTTTCAAAGTCCAAAATACGCGTATAGGCAGAATAACCTGCAACAATCATTTTCGGCTTATGTTTGAGCGCCTGTTCGCGTACCTGTTCATAGTCGATGTAGCCCGTGTCCTTCGATACGCCATAGGAAACAAAATGGTATGTTTTTCCAGAGAAGTTTACCGGGCTGCCATGGGTCAAATGCCCACCATGGTCCAGGCTCATCCCCAAAATGGTATCGCCTGGCTGCAGCATCGCAAAATACACCGCTGCGTTCGCTTGGGAACCACTGTGGGGCTGTACGTTGACATGCTCTGCACCAAACAACTTCTTTGCGCGCTCGATGGCAAGGTTCTCTGCAATATCCACAAATTCGCATCCGCCATAGTAACGCCGGCCCGGATACCCCTCAGCATACTTGTTGGTCAAAATCGAACCGGATGCCTCTAATACCGCTTCGTCCACAAAGTTTTCGCTTGCAATCAACTCTAGGTGTGTCTGCTGGCGATTGAGTTCTTGTTCAAACACCTTGTAGATCTCTTGGTCTACCTGCTTGATTCTTTCATAATGTAGCATCTCATTGCCCCTCTCAAATTTATTTTTAAGACTTTCGCTTTTGCCAAGCAAACGTTTATTTGACAATTTCCCTCATCTGTGGCTGCAAAGCGGCATCTTTTTCAAATCTTTTATTGTTTATCTTTAGCAAAATATAAGCAAGCCCGGCGCCCGCAAGCCCGGCAAAGGCAGCGATGATGTCTCGGCTGTTTTCTGGCGCAAGAAAATAACCGGCCGCCACGCCTGCAAACAACATCACAAGCGGAAAAATGTACGCCAGCCAAGTAGCGCGTAGCATGCCCCTGGCGCCCAATTCTACACAGACTTTATCCCCTACCTCCGCCTGTTTTGTATTGGGAAGCCAAACCTGCATATGTGCACCCTCTGCACGCTGGCACCTACCGCAGCTCTGGCATGCAGACGACCGCTCAAACAATACAAGCGCTTTGTTTTGGTCGATCCGTACGACAGTTCCTATCTCTTTCACACGTCATCCCTCGATTTTAAACAACTCACAACATGCTGAGCCAGCAGAAGCCCCATCGCGGACGGGACAAACATCATACTTCCCGTAGGCCTGCCCTTCCGCATCGGCGTTTCTTGCGAGTATACCACCATATGGCGTTCAACACCCTGTTTTCTCAGTTCTCTCCGCAATATGCGGCAAACGGGATCTCCCTGCGTATCAAACACATCCGCTAGTTTTAATTGCTGGAGATCCATCCGGTTCCCAGCTCCCGTTGCGGAAATAATGGAAAGGCCCTTCTGATGGCATTTTACAATCAGGCACAGCTTGTCCGCCATGCTATCGATTGCATCTATGATAAAGTCCGGCTGCAAGGCTAACAGCCTTTCGGAGGTCTGTTCGGTAAAATTACAGTCCTCCGCAGTCAGCAGTGCCTCGGGTTGGATCTCTTCCAACCTTTTTTTCATAGCCGTCGCTTTGGGCCAGCCCACGGTACTCCGAACAGCTACGATCTGACGATTTAAGTTGGAAACTGCTACTTGATCCCCATCTACCAATGTGAGCCTGCCAACGCCGCTGCGGCACAGCGCTTCCGCTGCCGTACCGCCAACACCACCCAAACCAATCACCATCACATGTGCTTTGGACAGCTGCGCCACCGCACTATCCCCGAGCAGCAGCGCAGTTCTATCCTGCATGCAGTCCAATTTAAGCCTCTTCTTCCTGCGTCGTTTCAATATGCAGTTCATCCAGCTGCTTTTGCTCCACATAATACGGAGCACCGGTCAGCGGACACGTACCGGACTGCACCTTCGGGAAAGCGATGACATCACGGATGGACTTGCTCTTTGTCAAAATCATCACCAGACGGTCTAGGCCATAGGCCATACCGCCATGCGGCGGCGTACCGTACTGGAATCCCTCGATCAAGAAACCAAATTTATCCTGCGCTTCTTCATGACTTAATCCCAACACATCAAACATCTTGGCTTGAAGGTCCGGATTGTAGATACGGCAGCTGCCGCCACCTGCCTCCATACCGTTGATCACAAGATCGTAAGCCTTGGCTCTCACTCGGCCAGGATCAGAATCCAGATACTGTATGTCCTCATCCATCGGCATGGTGAAAGGATGATGCTTTGCAACAAAACGTTTTTCCTCTGCGCTGTACTCTAGCAACGGGAACTCCGTGACCCATAGCACATCCAGCTTGTCGTGATCAATCAAACCAAGCTTTTCGCCTAGGTGCAGGCGCAGATGCCCCAGCGCATCGAATACAACGTCCTCATTTACGTCGGAAACAAACATTAAAACATCGCCGACCTCGGCGCCCATACGATCCAGGATCGCATTGGTCTCTTCTTCCGTAAAGAACTTTACAATGGGGCTTTGCAGCTCGTTTTCCTTTACGGAAATCCATGCCATGCCCTTAGCACCATATTGCTTTACATATTCTACCAGCGCATCCAGCTCACGGCGGGCAAATTTATCAACGCCGCCCTTTACATTGATGCCGCGTACGGTACCGCCATTTTTTACAATGCTCGCAAATACCTTGAAATTGGTGTTTGCAACCAGGTCGCTGATTTCGCAAAGCTCCAAGCCAAAGCGGGTATCTGGCTTATCCGAACCAAAGCGATCCATAGCTTCCCGATAGGTCAGCCGGCGGAAAGGCACAGGCAGATCCATCCCCCAGGTTTCTTGGAATATCTTTTGCACCAGCTTTTCATTTACGCTCATCACATCGTCCGGCGATACAAAGGACATTTCTAAGTCAATCTGCGTAAATTCAGGTTGACGATCTGCACGCAAATCCTCATCTCTAAAACAACGGACAATCTGGAAATACCGATCCAGGCCGGATACCATCAGCAACTGCTTGAACATCTGCGGAGACTGCGGCAATGCATAAAATTTGTGTGGCTGAATACGGCTTGGCACCAAATATTCACGTGCTCCCTCCGGCGTACTTTTGGCAAGCATTGGAGTTTCAATTTCCAAAAAGCCGTTTTCGGAAAAATAATTACGTACCAGCTGCATCACTTGATGACGCATTTTCATCTTTGCCTGCATTTCAGGACGCCTAAGATCCAGATACCGATATTTTAAGCGCAACTCTTCGCGTACGTTTACGCCATCCTCGATATAAAACGGCGGCGTTTTGGCAGCGGATAGAATCTTTAGATCCGTTGCCCTAACCTCAATGGTACCCGTTGCAATATTGGGGTTGATCGTCTCTTCATCCCGCAGCAGTACTTTGCCGCGGATCGCTACGACATATTCATTGCGGAGGCTTTCCACCTTTGCAAAGTCCTTATACTCTGCCGAGTCGAATACGCACTGTATTACGCCGCTTGTATCGCGGACATCGATGAAGATGAGGCCGCCCAGGTCACGCCGGGTATCCACCCAGCCCATCACGGTAACCTCCTGCCCTACATTCTGTTCTGTCAGCTGCGCGCATAAGCAGTCGCGGCTCCAGTTTCCCATCATATCTGTTTTCATGCTGTCTCCTCCATTTATGCCCAGGTAAATTGAGCCAATATTTTTTGCAGTCTGTCCAGAGCTTCCTCAAACGGATATGCTTTCTGCTCTCCGTCTATCATCGCACGAATCTGCACTTCTCCCTTGGCCCTTTCATCCTCTCCTTCAAACAAGATACACGCGGGCCCTAGCTTTTCCGCATAGCGCATACTGCTCTTCATACTACGCCCATTGGGATCAAAATCTGCCTTCACGCCGCGTGCTCGCAATAGCGTACAGATCTCCAAAGCGCGCTCGGTATCCCCAAAGGTGTTGACAAACACATCGCACCTGGAAGGCGTCGGCGGCTCTAATTTCTGGGCCTGCATTACGAGCAGCAAGCGCTCCATTCCGATGCCGAAACCGATACCTGGTGTTTTGGGGCCGCCCAAGGTTTCTACCAGGCCATCGTACCGTCCGCCTCCACAAATGGTACCCTGGGCGCCAATTTTGTTGGAAATTACTTCAAAGACGGTCTTCGTATAATAATCCAATCCGCGTACGATTCCAGGATCAATCTCATACGGGATGTGCAGCGTCTTCAACGCCCCCTGTAATTGATCAAAGTGTGTCTGGCATTCCTCGCAAAGGCAGTCGATCATCCGGGGCGCTTCCTGCGCCATGGACTTGCATTTTTCTTCCTTGCAGTCCAAAAGCCTAAGCGGATTGCGTTCAAAGCGATCCTGACAATCCTTGCACATCTCCTTGATATGAGGCGCAAAATATTCCTTCAGCTTCTTCTGATATTCCGGACGGCAATTCGGGCATCCAATGCTGTTGATATGAACGACCAAGCCCTCCAAGCCCAGCGTCTGAAACAGCGCTAGGGCCAAGGAAATCACCTCTGCATCTGTATACGGCGATGCAGATCCAAATACCTCCACGCCGAACTGGTGATGCTCGCGCAGCCGGCCGGCCTGCGGCTTTTCATACCGAAACACAGGGCAGTTTAAATAATACATCTTGGTCGGCTGCGGTTCGTTGAATAGGCCAGCCTCTACAAAAGCACGGACCGCTCCGCCTGTGCCTTCCGGCTTTAAGGTGATGCTGCGGCCTCCCCTGTCGTCAAAGGTATAGGTTTCCTTCTGTACAATGTCCGTCGTATCGCCGACGCCGCGCAAAAATAGCTCAGTATGCTCAATTACAGGCGTACGAATCTCCCGAAATCCATACAGCGACGTTAAAAAACGGATATTGTATTCCAGCGACTGCCAGAGATGGCTTTCGCCGGGCAACACGTCTTTTGTGCCTTTCAGCGCAGTATATTTCATGCAAACGCCTCCTCCAAAATAAAAAAAGATGGTCACGGTAAGGGACGAAGCTAAGCCCGCGGTGCCACCCTTGTTGAACAAAATACAGTTCCACTTTTCACCTTTAACGCAGGTGATACGTCTCATTTCTGAGCAGCTCCGGGAGTGTCTTTGGCAAACAGGCCGATAAGCAGCTTTCAGTCGCGGCTGCTCTCCCTGTAAAAGGCCTTGGCTTGTTACTTTTTCCCATCTACGCGATGATTTATTATACTCAGCGCTTTCCCCTGCTGTCAACCATGGAAAAACGCGGCTTTTTGTTCACAGATCGTATGTATACGCTCTAAATACACGCCGATATCCCGCGGATTTGGCTGGCGCTGAATCTTGTTTCCTATGATGCGCTTGCCAACGGCACCTACACCGAGCCCAACTACGTCCAGCATTTCATCCATCATGGCCACATTATACAAACAGGCGTCACCCGTTTTCGCATACCCCACATTCTCCAGATTGCCGGCCATATGCTTTTGACGATACAAATAATACGGCCCCATGCCCATCTCCGCTGCTTTTTCACGGGCCATATCCACCATGCGCGATACCGTGTCCGCATTCCCATGCGCATAATGATCCTCTATGAGCTTGCTTCCTCTCTTCAATGCCAATGTATGGCAGGTTAGCGATGAGGGAGCCAGGTGCTCTACCCTTTTCAGCGTATCGGCAAAATCCTCCTCCGTTTCTCCCGGAAGGCCTGCAATTAGGTCTGCATTGATATGTGTAAAGCCTTCTTGCCTTGCCAATGCATAGCATGCTTCAATGTCCTCTGTCGTATGCCTGCGTCCAATGCGCTCCAAAGTCTTGTTTTGCATTGTCTGCGGATTGATGCAAAGTCTGTTTACCCCATACATCTTTGCAATGCCCAGCTTTTCTTTAGTAATCGTGTCCGGCCGGCCGGCCTCCAGCGTATATTCATATCCTGTGCCAAAGGCCCTTTGCATCGCTTCCATCACACGCTGCATCTGTTGATCCGTCAATGCCGTAGGCGTGCCGCCGCCCAAGTACACGGCGCAGATGCTCTTATGCTGTCGGCGAATCATCTCTCCCGCAGCCTCGATTTCTTGAAGGAGCGCAGCTACATACGATTCTCTCTGCCCTTTTTTGGCGACCACGGCAGGAAAAGAGCAGTACGAGCAGCGCGTGATGCAAAAGGGAATGCCTACATAGATACAAAGGCTGCTCTGATCTGTTTCCCGCATCATCGCATCCTGCCTTTTGATAATGCTCTCTGCCAGCTGTGCTTTTTCCGGGTGCACTCCCAGCAGATCTACAAACTGATCCCGCGCCCCTTCTGCCTCCAGCTGCCGCAAAAGATTGACCGGCCTTACGCCTGTTAAGCTGCCCCAAGGCTGCGTCCTCCCTGTAAGCTGCACCATACATTGGTAGACTGCCAGCTTTGCCGCCCGCTTATTTAGGCGCTTTTTGATCATTGGCTGTTCGTCGAGTGGCGCTCCCTCTATTTGCGCACCGGTCTGCTTATCTCCCATGGTTACTTCCACAGTATGCCGCATATAGCCCTGTAAGGGCTCTGCGCAATGCTTTACAACAATATTGGCGTCTTCTTCCGCTACAAACATACGAATTTCTTCAGCCAATTCATTTCTCATGTATTCATCTTTTGTCTCTATTGCAAACAAAATGCTTCCCACCATCAAAACAGTTTTTTACTATCCAGCAAAAGGGTTACAGGGCCGTCGTTGACAAGATGAACTTGCATATGCGTCTGAAACTGACCCGTTTCTACGCATAGGCCCATCTGTCTTAGCAAATCGCAGGTCTTTTTATATAGCTCATCCGCACGTTCCGGCGTTTCAGCCTGTGTAAAACCCGGTCTGCGTCCCTTTCTGGCATCTCCCATCAGCGTAAACTGAGAAACCATCAAAACGCTGCCTCCAGTTTGCTGCACAGAAAGATTCATTTTATCTTCTTCATCGGAAAATATCCGCAAATTCGCAATCTTTTGCGCCACGTACACAGCATCTGATTCCGTGTCGCCCTGCTCTACGCCCAGCAGAACAACCAAGCCGGGGCCGATGCGTCCCACCGTTTTCCCTGCTACGCAAACCTCCGCTTCGGTTACCCTTTGCAATACTGCTCTCATCGTTACATCGTCCCCCGATAGGCTTCAATGACATACGGCATCTTTTGAAATTGCTTGATGATGCGTTCCAGCTGATCAATGTCTTGGATCATGATTTCAAATTCCGTATGGAATACCTTGTTCTTCCCTCTATGTCCCTGAACGCTGGTAATGGGCACACCCATGCTGGAGAGGATCTGCGTCATCTCCGCCATAACACCCGTTTTGTCCAGCGTAATAACGCTTAAACAGGCGCGATACCCTTCCGGAGATTCCTCTGCCCAAGCCACTTCGATGATCCGATCGTCTCCCTGGTCTATCAAACTTAAAAGATTGGAGCAATCTGCACGATGTATGCTTACGCCGCGCCCTCTGGTGATAAAGCCCACAATAGGATCTCCCGGCACAGGCCTACAGCAGTGTGCCATACGAACCAACATATTTTCTTGGCCCTTTACAATTACGCCATGCGAAGGAGTCCTGGCATTCTGGTTGGCTCTGTGCGCTGCTTGTTTGGCCTTTTCCAAAAGCTCCGCCTTGCGTTCCTGCTTATGCTTTTTCTGGCATTCCTCGATCAAGCGCTGCAATATCTGATTGGTCGATACACCGCCGCATCCTACCGCGGCATATAGGTCATCCATCTCATGAAAGGTATAACGCTTGAAGATAGGTTCCAACCATTCAGAGATAAAGAGATCCTTGTAGAGGTCAAACCCCTGCCGTTTTGCCTCTTTTTCCAGCATCTCCTTCCCTTTTGCGATGTTCTCATCCTTCATTTCGCGCTTGAACCAGCCTCTTATCCGATTCTTCGCGTTGTTGGTTTTTGCAATCAGCAGCCAGTCGCGGCTGGGATGGCCATCCTTGCGCGTTTGTATCTGCACCACGTCGCCTGTATTCAATTCTGTATCCAGCGGTACAATGCGTCCGTTTACCTTCGCGCCAACACAGGTGTCGCCTACACGAGAGTGAATTCTGTACGCAAAGTCGATGGGTGTAGAGCCTCGCTTTAGCGTAATGACCTCTCCCTTTGGCGTAAAAACAAAGACTTCGTCAGTAAACATATCCAAACGCGTAACATCGATGGTTTCTTCTGGGTCCGGCTCATCATCCTTAATATTTTTTAAATCGCGGAACCAAGCGATCTTCTCGTCAAAATCCTTATCCTCTTTGCCTTCCTTGTATTTCCAATGCGCCGCTACGCCATATTCCGCAGTGCGATGCATTTCAAAGGTACGAATCTGCACCTCAAACAAAATACCGGCAGAATTGATAACGGTCGTATGCAGGGATTGGTACATATTGGATTTTGGCATCGCAATAAAATCCTTAAACCGTCCAGGAATAGGCTTATACAACGTATGCACCATACCCAATGCCGCATAGCAATCCCTTACAGTATTCACAATGATACGCATCGCCATCAGGTCATAAATCTCATTCGGCTCTCTGCCTTGATTCACCATTTTTTTATAAATAGAATATACGTGCTTTTCCCGTCCCTCGATCTCACATTCAATGCCCATCTCCGTGAGCTGCGTTTTGAAAAAGTCCATCTGCTTTTGCAAAAAATCTGCCTGTCTGGGACGCAACTTGGCAACCTCGGAAACAATGTACTCGTATTTTTCCGGCTCCAGATATTTTAGGGCCAGATCCTCCAGCTCACTACGTATGGCGTATATCCCAAGCCGGTGAGCAATCGGTGCATAAATATCCAGTGTCTCTTGCGCGATCCGTCTGCGTTTCTCTTCATTGAGCGCATAGAGCGTGCGCATGTTGTGCAGCCTATCCGCCAATTTGATGATGATGACCCGGACATCCTTTACCATGGCCATCAGCATTTTGCGCAAGCTCTCAGCCTGGCGTTCCTGACGGCTTACCATATTGATCTTATCCAGCTTTGTTACGCCATCTACCAAATGCGCCACCACAGCGCCAAAACGCTGTGTAATATCCTCCCGGCTCATCTCGGTATCTTCCACAACGTCGTGCAGCAACGCTGCGGCTATGGTCTCATAATCCATGCCATAATCAATCAATATCTTGGCAACAGCGCAGGGATGGGTGATGTATGGCTCTCCAGATTTTCTAAATTGCCCATGGTGCGCGCACGCAGCAAATTCAAGCACACGATCTACCAAATCATATTGATCTTCCGGCAAGGTTTGCTTTAGCTGCGCCATCCAGGGCGCAAAGGTCTGTTTTTGCTGCTCAAGCAACTCTTTGGTCATCTCTTGTCCTTGCATCGTATCACCACCCTTTTTGCAGTGCCGTATAAATGCTGCTTTCTCCCAAATCGCTCTTTTGAGGATGCGGATCTACCCACATGGTACTCTGTTCAAAGTTTAAAAAAGCCAGATCTTCAAAGATTGCCAGGGCTGCAGCCGCCTGGTAAGGCTCCACCCCGGCGGACAGTGAAAGCCGATGACATCGCTCACGAAGCTGCATCGCGCCGGAGCCCATCTTCTTACACTGTAAGTATACACGAATCAAGTCCTCCCGGCACAGCCTCATTTTGGAAACCGTCGATTTTATTTCCTGTGTATCATCCAGCACCGGGAGTTCTTTTCTCCATGCGCCACCCCCCACAAGCAGCGCATTCATTCGATGCTTATTTTTGGGATAATGCAATACGGACAGATCGATAATCGCTGATAAACCATCCTCTCGAATCTGCTTGAAAAGGCGGTTTGCCGCAATCGGCGTTAAGCAGCAAACATATGTTCCAAACGGATGCTCATGAGCCGCCTTGTAAAATGCGCTGTAATCCTGGAACCGCGGAGAAAAGGACGGCAGTGCTTTGGCCAGATCAAATATCAATTGGCAGTCCAGCGTGTTTGCCAGATCCTCGAGGCCCTCTACATGAATACTATGTTGCTTATATAGGCATTTGGCCCGTTTTACCTGCCGAAACTCATCCAGTTCCAGCACAGCGGAAACATCGATTCTTTGATTTGGTATCGGCATATCCTTGCCGGCAATGCGAAAAGCAATCATTTCCGCTGTATGCTGGTCTTTCTCCAATACATATTTGGCATGATCTCCCGTTTTCCCTAAAGGAGCAGAAGAAATCACCCGTACATTTTCAAATAGGGCGGTCGGCGTGGGATTTCCCATGCCAAACGGCGCCATGGCAGAAAAGCTCTCTGCCAGAGGCACCGTTACATCCTCCGGCGTCAGCAATACATCGCAATCCACCGTTGGAACCCAGGTAGAAAGTGGATAGTGCGTACAAAAAAACTCATTATATCGCTCCATGAAAGCCGGCAAGTTTTCTTGCTTTAAGGAAAACCCACCCGCCTGAGCATGTCCGCCATATTTAATCATCAGGTCTCGGCATGCATCCAGCGCTTCAAAGATATTCACGCCTGGAATGCCCCTGGCAGAACCCGTCGCTACCCCATTTTCCAAACAGATTACAGCGCTCGGCCGTTGATACAGTTCCACCAGTCTTGAGGCCACAATGCCCGCTACCCCGCTGTGCCAGCCCTCCTTTGCCACCACGGCAACGCGTTGGCTGTCTACATATTCATCCAGCAGCTGACAGGCCTGCTTGAGCATTTCCTGCTCCGTCTGCTGCCTGCGTTGATTCTCTTCATCCAGCTCGACAGCCAATTCCATCGCGTTCTTCCGATCCTCGGCCAGAAGCAGGCGCAGCGCCCGCTTTGCATCCCCCAGCCGTCCTGCAGCGTTGATTCTCGGGCCAAAGCCAAACCCAATATTGCCAGATCCTATCTGTTTTCCATGCAATCCGCATACTTTACTCAGTGCCTCAATGGCATATCTCGGCCGTTGATTCATACGTTCTAGGCCCTTTTTCACGATGGATCGGTTTTCATCCAACAGAGGCACAATATCTGCTACCGTTGCCATCGCCACCAAATCAATGGCCTCCATGGCTCGTTCAAATCCAAAAAGCGCATGGCAAAGCTTAAATGCAACGCCTGCCCCGCAAAGCATATGAAATGGATAATCCGGCGAAATGTGGGGGTTTATAACTATGGCATCCGGCAACTCCTCCAGCGGCTCATGGTGATCCGTTATAATCAGCTGCAATCCCAACTGCTTTGCTAGGGCAGCTTCGTTGAGGTTTGTGATGCCACAATCCACCGTTATGAGCAGATCGCTTGTCTGTGCAATGCGCTTGACAGCCTCCGCATTCAGCCCATAGCCATCCTGTTTTCTATCCGGGATGACGATGTTAACCTCTGCCCCTGCCTGCGCCAGCATAGGCGCCAAAACAGCACAGCTGCATACGCCGTCGCAATCATAATCCCCATACACCGTGATATGCTTTTTCTCGGCCAGCGCCTGCTCAATGCAATCTACTGCTTGCTCCATATGCTCTAAGAAAAATGGATCATGAAACACATTCCCCTGCAAAAAGGCGTCTGCCTGTTCCGTCTCATGGATCCCTCTGTTGTATAAAAGGCCTGCAGCCTGGCGCGTCAATCCCGTATGCTTTGCAATCCTTGTAATACACGCCAATTCCTCTTCTGTGTGCTTCGGCACGCGAAAGGTCAGCATCTTTCATCCTCCCTTCTTGGGATATAGGAAAAGCCTCTCGCTCATCCGAAAGGCTTTCCGGCGCAAACCAGCAATCGTTTCGTTTACTTCCGCTTGGCTTTTTGCGCTTTTTTGTTTTTGTTTTTTTCATACTCCGCTTTTTTGGCTTGTTTATCCATCGGCACAGCTGCAACCTCTATCCCCTTTTTGCTCCGCCGAACCATCATATCCCATATTGGGGCCGCTAAGAACAGACTAGAATATGTGCCCGCCACCAAGCCGACGATAATTGGGAACGCAAATTCCTTGATCGAGGACGGGCCCAAAATGAACAGGATCACAATGGTAACCAATGTTGTGGCGGACGTATAAAGGCTTCTCGTCAGCGTTTTCCGTAACGAACTATCTACCAATTCATCCAGCTCTATGGCAGGGTCTGCCTTTCTTATTTCCCGCATCCTATCAAACACCACGATGGTGTTGTTGATGCTATAACCTACAATCGTCAGCACAGCCGCAATAAAAGAACTATTGATCTCCACGCGGAAAATGCACACAAACGCCATCATGATCAATACATCATGCAACAAACAGATGATAGAGGATACGCCAAAATGAAATTCAAAGCGAATTGAGATATACAGCAGAATCAATGCGCCGGCAATCGCTACTGAGAGAACCGCATTTTTAATCAGTGATGCGCTTGCCACCGCCCCAATACGCTCTACATTGATCAGCTCAGCTTCCGGATATACTTCATGGATCTTTGCCATGATAGTGTCTCTCTGCGCAATGTCCGCCGCTTCATCAGCTTGCGGCCGTATCCTCATTTGGGCCTGTGTGCCTTCTCCCGACTTATCCAGTCTGAAAACGGTAAATCCCTTTTCCCCAGCGTTGGATACGCAATTTTGCAAATCTTCGATATCATAGGTTTGCTTGAGGTCTACCGTCAAAATCGAGCCGCCCGTAAAATCGATGCCAAGGTTAAATCCGCCCATAAAAACGGCGCATAGTATCCCAATGAGGATAATGGCAGCCGAAAGAATTATGAATTTCTTGCTATGCTTTACAAAGGAAAACTTCATCGCCATCACCTCACTGTTTTATAAACCATTTTCTATTTTTTACGCCAATTTTTACAACCTGGCGAAGCAGAAAACGCGTTATGAAGATAGCGGAAATCATGGAACAGCCAATGCCAATGGCCAGCGTAAAGGCAAAACCTTGAATGCTGCCTACACCAAAAATCATTAGGACAACAGCTGCGATCAGCGTGGTGACGTTGGAATCCAGTATAGCGGAAAAAGCTCTCTTAAATCCATTCTCCACAGCTGTATGGATTGATTTATCCGCCCGAAGCTCTTCCTTCATACGCTCAAAGATAATGACGTTTGCGTCTACGGCCATACCGATGGACAATAGCACCCCGGCAATACCGGGCAACGTTAGCTGTACCTTAGGCATTGTAAGAATACAGAAGAACATGATAACAATATAGAACAAAAGCGCAATGCAACTCATCAACCCAGGCAGCCTGTAAATAAAGATCATGAATAGCATGATCACCACAATACCAATGATGCCGGCAATTACGCCTTTGCTTAGCGCATCATAGCCCAACGTCGCGCTGATCATACGCACTTCCTGTTCTTGAAGCGTCAAAGGCAGGGCACCGGATTCTATCTGCGTTGCTAGCTCCTGCGCGCTTTCGGCCGTAAAGCTACCTTCTATGACGCCGCTACCCCCGGTGATCGCAGAATTCACCGTGGGGCTAGAAATGAGCTTGTCATCCACATAGATGCTAAGCTGTTTGCCTATGTTGTTTGCTGTCGCCTCCGCAAATGCTGCGGTGCCTTCACTGTCCAGGCTAAAGGAAACCACCCATTTCCCGTCCATGTTGCCCGCCTTAGCTTGGGTAACATGCTCTCCTTCCACGACGACATTGCCATCGGCGTCTTTCCACTCCAGCTTGGCTGGGGAACTCAAATATTCGCTGATGGTGGATGGATCTTCCTCTGCAGATGGGATCTCAACACGGATGCCTCTATCCCCCTGTCGGGTAACGGTGGCTTCAGTCATCCCTTTATCGCTCAACCGTTTTTGCAAAATGGTGATCGTTCCGTCCATTTTGCTGTCAAAATCCTCTATGCCTTCATCGCTGGCCTCATATACAGCGGAAAAACCACCGGTCAGATCCAGCCCCAGCTTGGTTTGTTTCAATTGGGTTGCCATCGGTAAAATCTCCTTTACCCCAAACGAAACGCCAAACAGCGAAACATAGAGCATCACGGCCAGAATGACCAAAAAAATAGTCAACCTGACGATGCCTTGCTTTCTCATTCCCACAACCTCCTGGGCTCGTCCAAAGAAATAATACTTATTGGTTTATTATATGGGTTCGCGAATCTTCCGTCAATATAACAAAAAAGGATGGGCTGCCTTCCCATCCTTTTTGTATTTACGCCCTCTTGTAGCTAGTGTGTTTCGGCTTGCTCAGCAGCGTTTGAAAAATTATGCCCCCAATGAGCCCTACCAATAAACCAGTGAGGAGATCCGAAAGCAAAATCTGCCACATGCCCATACCACCATCCAGCAGTGAAAAGACAAAGAAACCAAGTGCCATATACACTACGCCGCTCAATGCGCCGATCAGCCAGGCAGGCCCCCCAGCTTTTTTTGTTGCCAAATAAGCTGTAAGCAGAACAGCAATCATTTTGATTCCCTCATTTACAGGCGCAATTACGCCGTCGGATAAGGACATGGATTTCAATAGGTATGCAAATATTAAAACCGCTGCAATTGTAAAGATGATCCCCCCGATGCATCCCTTTAGAATCTGCGCTGCATTGCCAGCCAATGAGGCGCTTTTTTCCCCACCGGTTCTCTTTTGTTTTTTGACCTTTTTTGCCATTTATCTCACCTCGCACTCTCTGCTAAATGGTATGTGACGGCAAGGATATATATGATAAAAAAGCGTCTATTGGAAAATTCGATAAAAAAAGAGGCCCATCTGGGCCTCTTTTTTCACTTTTATAGGCAAGCTTTGTAGATCTTGATGATGTCCTCTTTTTTCAGAGGTACATAAGCAGCATCCAAGCCACGAGCAGATTTCTCTGCCATGATCTCGAAGTTTTCTTCGCCAATACCCAGCTCGCTCAAGGAGGAGGGGATACCCATCAGCTTGAAGTACTCCCTGGTCTTATCGATTGCCTTGTGGGCAATCTCATATTTATCCAGGCTCTTATCGATATCCCATACATTGACGCCGTATTCTGCAAACTTATCAACCGTCTCATCGCTCAGCACATATTCCATCCATGCCGGTGTCAGAATTGCAAGCCCTACACCATGGGTAATATCATAGTATGCGCTCAGCTCATGCTCAATGCCATGAACCGTCCAAGCAACCTCTTTGCCCATGGTCAGCAAACCGTTGATAGCCCAAGAGGAAGTCCACATCAGGTTGGCGCGCGCTTCGTAGTTGTCCGGTTCGTTAACAGCAATGATCCCGTATTTGATACATGTTTTCAGCAAAGCTTCCGCCATGCGGTCTTGCATGTATGCATCTTTCACACGGCTGAAATATACTTCAAAGATATGGCTCATGATATCCGCCGTGCCCGCCGCCGTCTGGTACTTGGAAACGGAGAAAGTATAGCTCGGGTCCAATACGGAGGCTTTGGGAAGCATGCCAGGATTGGCCACTGCTTCTTTGTCGTTTGTTTCCATATTGGAGATAACCGCCGTCGGATCCATTTCAGAGCCGGTAGCAGAGAGGGTCAAAACGCTGAATACCGGCAGAACCTTCGTGATTTCCGCCTTGCCAATTACGATATCCCAAGCATCGCCAGGATAGGCCACGCTCGCCGCAATGACCTTGGAACAGTCGATCGTGCTACCGCCGCCCACTGCCAAGACGGCCTCAACACCATTTTCACGGCAAAGTTGAACTCCTTTGTTGACCGAGGTAACACGCGGATTGGGCTCTACTCCGTTGAGCTCTACCCACTCGATCCCGTTTTCTTTGAACAAAGAAACAATCTTGTCATACAGGCCCATTTTTTTGATGCTGCCGCCGCCGTATACCATCAGTACCTTTTTGCCGTACTGCTTGATGGCGCCCGGCAGGTTCTCCACCTGTCCTTTTCCGAAGAACACAGTGGTCGGAATAGAATACGTAAAGTTATTCATGTCCTCTTGCTCCTTCTTTCTTTTAGATTTATTCTGGCACTTTCAGGTCTTTCAGCCCCTAAGTGCAAGTGTGCATTGTATAGCAGTTATCCCGGAGAGTTCTCCGGGATAATCCTATGGTTGCACGTCAAGATTATTTTTCTTTTTTGCCGTCCTTCGTCGCCATTTTAATATCGGACTCGGCCAGGCCGTCCGCCTCAACCTCAGCATCACCGACCGTAGCAATCGCGCCCTTTGTAAAGGTCACTTTCACCTTATCAGGGCCGGTTTCCAAGATCACATTTTCTCCTTTTACAGCATATACCTTGCCCACAACGCCGCCGATGGTACGGACCCAATCGCCCTTTTTCATCTCCTCTAGCATCTGCTTTACCTGCTTTTCACGCTTTCTCTGCGGCATGATGGTAATAAAGATAATCACAGTAATCAACAGCAGCAAAGGCAGGATTTGTGTGATCATTGTCCCTATGTTCTGATCCATGTTTTTTCCTCCATAAACAAGCTATTCATATCCTACATGAAACAAAGAACGGCGTCAAGCATCCGGCATGTTTTCCTGCGCAAATTCCATCATACGGTCTTCCAAAATCGCCTCTCTCATCCGGCGCATTAAATCGATGGTAAAATACACATTATGCATGCTTATCAATCGCGCTGCCAAAATTTCTTGTGCATAGATGAGATGACGGATATACGCTTTTGTAAACCCTGCCTTGCACGCGGGACATTGGCAAGATTCCTCTATCGGTGAAAAATCACGAGCATATTTGGCATTGCGCAAATTGATTCGCTTTTTCCTGGTAAATGCAGCGCCCGTTCTTCCCATTCTTGTCTGCATCACACAGTCAAACATGTCCACCCCGCGCAAAACGCCCTGAATCAGGCAATCCGGGCTTCCCACACCCATTAGGTAGCGAGGTTTTTCAGGGGCCAAAAGCGGTGTCGTTACCTCTAATAACCGATACATCACCGGTTTTTCCTCTCCTACGCTCAATCCTCCGATTGCGTTGCCCGGAAAATCCATCGCATCGATGGTTTTTGCACTAATGGCCCTTAGATCTTCAAACATACCGCCCTGCACAATGCCAAATAAGGATTGCTTTTCCGTATTGGTATGCGCCTTTTTGCATCGCTCTGCCCAATTATGCGTTCGGCGCATCGCAGCCATCGCATATTTTTTATCTACATCATGATGCGCACATTCGTCAAACGCCATGATGATGTCCGCACCTAATTCTTCTTCCGTTTGCATCACGCTTTCCGGTGTAAAAAAGTGCTTGCTCCCATCAATATGCGATCGGAACTCAACCCCTTCTTCTGTAACTTTTCTTGTTCCGGATAACGAAAATACTTGGAAACCGCCGCTATCCGTCAGCACAGCACCGGGCCACCGCATAAATTCATGCAATCCACCCGCCTCTTGGATCAAGTTGCTTCCAGGCCTCATCGCCAAATGATAGGTGTTGCTTAAAATAATGCGTGCCCCCATATCCCAAAGCTCCTGCGGCGTTATCGCTTTTACCGTCGCTTGCGTGCCAACCGGCATATAGACCGGTGTTGGAATATCCCCGTGCGGCGTATGCACAATGCCAGCACGCGCGCCCGTATGCTTATCCTGATGCACCAATGTATAGGAAATTGCCATGTTGATCTCCTTCATTTGATGGTAAGGTTTATAATCTTTCAACCACGGTTGAATTCATATAGTATCATGTTTATCTGTTCTGTTCAAATCCCTTGCTCGTTCTCATCGTAGGAATTGAATGGTTTGTATTGATCCAAAATGTAAATATGAATTTCTATTTTGTTTCTATTTTTTCTAAATTTTATATAATTGTAAACTTATTCCATTTAATAATTCAGTAAATTGTCAGTCATATTTCAATCTTAAAGAATGTAAAATAATTATATTTCCATTATATACGTAATAGCAAATATATTGGGAACCCTTTAAATTACAGCGCACGAGTCTTGCTTTGTATTTTATGCCAGAATATTTTATAATGCGTATAATCAAACTAACTAAAACCAAGGGCGAATTAAAAACTCGGTTTTCAGTAAAGAGGAGTTGATGGATATGTTGAATGAAAAAGTTGCCAAGCTGCTGAATACGCAAATCAATAAGGAGTTCTATTCTGCTTACTTGTATTTGAGCTTTTCCAATTTTTATGACGATAAAGGGTTGGATGGCTTTGCAAACTGGTACCAAGTACAGGCCCAGGAAGAACGCGATCACGCCATGTTATTTGTCCAGTACATGCAGAACAATGATCTGCCGATAACTTTTGAAGCAATTGATAAGCCGGATCTATCTGGCTTGAAAGAGAATATAGACCCATTGAAAGCCGCTTTGAAGCACGAGCAGTATGTAACCGAGTTGATACATACAATCTATGATGCCGCTGCTGAGGCAAAGGATTTTAGAACGGTACAGTTTTTGGATTGGTTTGTCAAGGAGCAGGGTGAAGAAGAAACCAATGCGACGGATCTCATTAAAAAGATGGAGCTATTCGGTACAGATGCCAAAGGGTTGTATATGCTAGATCAGGAACTCGGTGCTCGTACATATGCGGCACCTTCCCTTACCCTGTAAATAAACTCAATTTAAAAGGGGCAGAAATTAGGCAACGTCCCATAAGGAAGTAAAAAGAATTTTGGTAGGAACCGGCGTGTCAAGTCACGCCGGTTCCGATTCGTTTAAGGACTCCCTTCCAATCTTCAAAGGAATGCGGATTTGCCCCACATAGGTGAAATACAGATCGATTCGCACCTGCTTCCTTCCGTTCTCCCTTGCCGGGCTGTGCACCACGATCCTGCTCACAAGCTCATTGAGGATGGCGGCGTCGAGTTCCGGAATATCCAGGTACTTGTCCACCAGCTTCAGAAACTTGTTTACATCGGAAACCTGCCCGGCCTGTGTTTCAATTTCCCGTTCCAGCACAGCGGCAAGCTGCTCAATCTCTGCCTGCTCCTTCTCATATTGGCGGGATAATTTTAAGTACCGGCTGTCGGACAGCTTGCCCAGCACATTGTCCTCATAGATGTGCTGGATAATCCTGTCCAAATCCTCCATCCGCTTTTTTGCTCCGGAGAGGGCTTTCTGCTTTTCCGCCAGTTCCGCCTTACGGCTTTCCTCGTCCTGCGCCAGCATTTCCAGCTTGAAATC